>Ga0181348_1000171_pt1 | contig 25724 bp, 18 predicted proteins | sample Su13VDMM110DN_FD_130092 | JGI IMG/M metagenome (GOLD analysis project Ga0181348, IMG submission 130092) | Freshwater viral communities from Lake Michigan, USA - Su13.VD.MM110.D.N | ecosystem: Environmental > Aquatic > Freshwater > Lake | place: USA: Michigan | collected 2013-07-16
AAAAGAGAAAGTTATTAAAGATAAAGTTATTAAACCTAAAAAAGAGAAAGTTATTAAAGATAAAGTTATTAAAGATAAAGTTATTAAACCTAAAAAAGAGAAAATTATTAAAGAGAAAATTATTAAACCAAAAAAAGAGAAAATTATTAAAGATAAAGTTAATAAAGATACAAAAAAAGAAAAGGAAAGTATTATTAAAGATAAAATTATTAATTTATTTAATGAACTTCAAGATTATATAAAAGATAAAGACATTAAATTATCATTAATTAAATTAAATAGTTTAAATGAAATAAAAAATGATTTAAATGATTGGGAATTAACTTTTGTATCATTAAAAAAATTAATTCCTAAAATTAATTCTATTATATCAAATACCAAATTAAAGGAAGCATTATTTAAAGATAATTTAAAATTAATAAAAATTATGACTAAAAAAGGAGAACCAATAATAGAATTAAAAAATAGTGGAACTATTAAAGATAAATTTATTAAACCAAAAAAAGAGAAAGTTATTAAAGATAAAGTTATTAAACCAAAAAAAGAGAAAGTTATTAAAGAGAAAGTTATTAAAGAGAAAGTTATTAAACCAAAAAAAGAGAAAGTTATTAAAGATAAAGTTATTAAACCAAAAAAAGAGAAAGTTATTAAAGAAAAAGTTATTAAATTAGATGATACAGATAAAGAAAATAAAATTAAAGATTTATTTAAAAATTTAATAGAGGAATTACAACAATTTATAACAAAAAATGAAATAACACTAGCTAAATCAGATGAAGTTTCATTTAAATCTATTATATATAATTTAAATAATACAGAATTAACATTTGATTTATTAAAAAATTTAATCAAAAAAATATTACCAATAATAACATCTAAAACTTTAATATTACAGAGAAATTTTTTTAGTAATACAAACGCTATATTAAAAATGACTAATAAGAGTGAAAAAATTATTGATTTACCGGAGAATAGTGATTATAGTCAAAGTTATAAAAACAGACTTATTAAAAATAATAATTCATCTATAATAGAACCACAAAAACAGAGTGTATTTTTTTTAGGAGATGAAAATATTACAATTGATAAAGATGATACACAAGCTAAAAAAGATTTTTTAATTAAAAATATTAAAAATAAAGAAGATAATCCAATTTCACAAAATAAAATAGATAAATTAATAAAAGAAAAAGTTATTAAACCAGAAATAAAAAAAACAAATATTAAAGAAGAAACAATTGAAATAAAAGATAAACCAATTGAAATAAAAGAAAAAATTAAAGAAAAACCAATTGAAATTAAAGAAAAACCAATTGAAAATATCATTAAATGGGATGATGACCAAATTAAATTTAGGAAATTAGTTGAAGCAATTGATTTTAGAGAAGATAAGAAATTAGAAAATTATATATTATTAGGTCAAGATATTAAAGAAGGTGAAGCATTTAAACAATATTTATTAGTTAATAATAAGTTAAAAAGTAAATTTGTTTCAAAAGATTTTAATGTATATGAAATATTAAACGCTTATAATAAAGAAATACAAAGTATTAAATTTTACCTTGATATTGATAAAGATTTAACAAGATTAAATTTTGATGATTTAGAGAATGAAGAAGTTAATTTTGTTAAAAATTATGTTTCAAAAAATGATGATGGAAGTTATAATAGGTCTAAAGATGATGAATTTGAGATATATATGATTGATGTTATTGAAAAAATAGACGATTTTATTAGAGAAAAATATAATGTTTCAATAAATGATAAAATTAAATATTATGTATTAAAATCTGTATCACCAAATAAAATATCTTATCATATTATTTTTAATGATTTTAAATTTAAAAATATGAGAGATTTAAAAAGTGAAATGGCTGATATATTAATCCATTTTCAAGATGAAAATTTATTTAAATATAATTTTATAGATAGTGTTCCTTATAATACTAATCAATTAATTAGATTGATTAATAATACAAAAAAAGGAAAAAAGAATAATTTAAAATTTAGTGAATTTTATTTAAATAAATTATATAAATCTAATAATAACACTTTTAATAATTTTATTGAATTTAGAGATGATTTTATTAAAAATCATACTGTTAAAACTTTTTTATTAATTAATGGTGAAAGTAATAGTGGTGGTATTAGAAAATACGAAGATATAATGAAAAAAAGAGATAATACAAATGAAATGGAACAAAAAAAAAAAGAATTACAAGATAAAGTTATTAATAAAGAAGAAGTTTATAAATTAAGTGAAGAAGAAATTAAAGAATTTAAATTATTAACATCTATATTTTATTTAAGAAAAGAAGAAGTTATAGAATTAATTGAAAAAATGTTAGTAAATTTTAAACCGTGGAACCAAAGAGATTATGATTATTATGTAAATAATAAATTTCCATCATTTAAAAAAAAATATATAAATTATAATTATATAATAAATGATATTAATCAATATAATTATAAAGATTATTATTTAAATACTAAACAAGATTTATATAGAGATATACTCTCTATATTTTATGAAGTAGTATATTTTTTAAAAAATATTGTTGGAAAAGTTAAAATTTTTGAACAAAAAATGTGGACTGTTGATTTACAAATTGATGCTTTAAAAAATGAAATTAATGATGAATTTGAAAAAATTAATGATGATGATAAAATACTACAAATTGAATTATTAAATAAATATTCCGAAGATTTGATTGATGAAGATGGAAATTATAATGATAATAAAAACTATATTTTTAATATATTAAATTATATTTTAATACAAACTATAAATATACAAAATAATGATAATTATGATGATATTAATATAGAAGAAACAGAAAAATATTTTAATATAGAACGATTATATCCGGAATATAGAGAACTAAAAGAAAGTCTAATAAGTTATATTAAAAATGCTAATCATTTTGAACAAAAATCAAATGACCTATCTTTAAATAAAGATGATAGAAATTATTATAAAAAACAATTTAAAGATAATAATAATGTTTTAAAAAAAATTGAAGAAAAATTAAAAAAATTTGATGATTATAAAAAAGATTTTGAAGATATATATAATAAAGAATATAATTATAATAAAGATAATAATAAATGAAAACTATTTTAAATATTATAATATAATATGTATAATAATTTGATTTAGGATAAAAACTATATTAATTTATACCTATATTGTTTTTTAATTTATAAATATAATCATATGTATCATCAATTATATATATATCAGAATTTTCATTAAATATATTTATTAATATTTGATATTCTTCTTCATTATCAGCTAATTTAATAACATTTACACAATAATCCAAATAATCCATTATTTATATAATTATATAAGATTTTATTTTTATTATAAATATATATAATTAATAATCAATCAATTTATATTATTATAATATAAATATATTATTAATTTAATAAATCTTTTAAATTATGATTTATAAAATCTTTAATTATTAACATTAAATATATAATTACAATAAATATTGTTTTAATTATTATCAATTATTTATATAAATAAACTATCTTATTAAGTTTTTACTTTAAATTTAAATTATTATAAATATTCATCTTCTTATACACATTTTAAATATGAACAAAATGAATTATATTACATTATATATTATATTTATTATTAATTAATTTATATATATAATTATTAATATAAATAATAATAATGTTTTTAATAATAATTTTCAACTTTTGTATATATTGATAATTATTATTAAAAACATTATTATTATTATATTATATTATATTATTATATTATATCAATTTATCATTTTCATTATATTAATTATTACCTACATATAGGACATTTATTAGTTTCTTTTATATGTTAGCAACATTATTAACATAATTAATGATTACAATTAGTTTATGTTTTACAATTTTCATAACATACTACACATTCTTATTTTTTTGATTTTTTCAATGTTTTATCCTTTAATATATCAACATTTTTAAATTTCATTAACATATTTTTGGTTAAATTTAAACTTTTTATATCAAAAACATCTTATATTTTGTATTCTAAATATCTTTCATCAATAATTTTATTCATAGCATTTCTAAAAGCCCATATACTTCTTTCACTTTTATACATATTAGCTTCTAAAAACAATTTTATAATATGTTCTTCAAGATATTAATAATTAATATTCTTTAAATCTAATTGGTTTATCTTTAATTATTATAATTCAACTCTACAATTAATATATTCAGCTTCTTCTTAACCAAAAAGTTCAATTAAATCAGATTTTAAAAAATTAAATTTATTATCCATTTATTCTTTAATTTATATCATCTTTTTTAATAAATGTTTTTTACTATCCTAATGTCTAGTATAATTTAATACTTCACAATTACAAAGGTCGCATTATATTTTTTACATTTTTGTATATTATATACTTTACTTTATAATATATTATATACAACTTAACTTTAAATCATTTAAATTAACATTTAATTTATATTTAATGTATCCTTAATTTTTTAATTTTTCATTTTTTTATCCTAATTCTTGGTATAAATTAAATAAATATTAAAATAAATAAATATAAATTAAATATAAAATAAATGTTTAATTGTTTTAATATAAAGTTAAGTTGTATATAATATATTATAAAGTAAAGTATATAATATACAAAATGAACCAAATAGAAAATCAATAAAATTAATGGCATTGTTTAGTATGTAATTAAGATTACAGCAAAAAAACTAGTATAATTAAGCATACCCATACCAGAAAACATATTGAAGGAGAATTCTAATAAAAAAAGGATAAATTAAACCTAAATATTGAAAATTTCAAAATTAGGGTAGGTAATAACTTAACAGAAGAAAAAGTTTAATAATATCATTTAACAGATTATTTTGTAGATGGTATATTTAGAAATATAGAAAATGATGAATAAATAATATATAATGTAGCAAGATATCTAAGAGAAAATGAAGAAGAAGTTCAATTTGAAAGTTTTAAGGAAGAATATATAAGATAATATAGTAAATATCTTTTATTGAAGGATGTAATAGATAATGAAATATTTTTTAAAAAAAAGATACCTAAAGCCCCTTAAAGTGTATTGAAAAAATCAAAAAAGGATATGTGTAGCGTATGTTATGAAGAATGTAAGACAAAAACTTAATGTAATCATTAATTATGTTAATAATGTTGTGATGTAATTAAAAATATGACTAGTAAATGTCCATTGTGTAGATAATAAATATGAAAAATAAAAATAATATGATATAATATAATATAATATAATATAATTAATTAAAAAATAATAATGTTTTTAATAATAATTATCAATATATAAAAGTTGAAAATTATTATTAAAAACATTATTATTTTTTATCCTATATATATTTATAATTTAATTTTTATCCTAATTCTTGGTATATTTTTAATGAATTTTTTTATTTTTTATCCTAAATTATATATTTATGTGTATATACATAGTAAATTAATATAATATTCAATTTATATTTAATTAATTAATTATATCATCAAATTCATCATTTTATTATAAATTATATTTTTATCTTTTTGTTTATTTAATTTATTCTTAATTTATTTAATAATATTATTTATTGATATTATTTAATTTTTCTTTATTTTTTTAAAAATATCTTTTTTAAGCATCTTTTAAAGCTTATGATTTTGGTTTTTTTTCTTTTTAAATAATTGTATTATCATTTATATATAATATATCATAACAAAATAAAGGATTTATTAAATTTATTTATATATCTTTTTAAAAATAATTTTCATCATTATATTTTATATATATATTTGTATCAATATTTTATATTTCATTTTAATCATATGATTATTATCTAACTAAATATTTTTATATTTAATGTTTTTATTTTTTATTTTTTACAATTAAATTGACTAATTCTTCATAAAAATTTATTATTATTTTATCTTCCATTTTATTTATTATATATATTATATTTAATATATTATATATATTTTGTATTTATATATATATTTATATTATTTATTATTATATATTTTTTTTATTATTTTTTTTATATATGTATATTATATAAATGAGTATATTTAATACAAATGATTTTATAAGTGAAGGAAATGATACAATATCAACTAATCAAATAAATCAATTAAATAGTATTTATTTAAAAAAAACAGAATTCGATACTTCTACAGCTATCACTTCATTTAATAATGATATAACAATAGGAAGTAATTTAATATGTAATAATGTTTCAATATCAAAAGATGAAATTGAAAAATTAAATAATATAGATGTTAATATTAAAACAAAATTAACAGAATTATCAAATAATGTTAATAATGTGTATAATGGAAATAACACATATAACGGTGATGGTATCTATCTGGGTTCTTCAAATTTCAATCAAATGACTTTAACAACTAATGGAATAACAAAAACATTAAACGCTCAAGAGTTGAGTTATTTAGATGGAACTACATCTAATATACAAACACAATTAAATAATAAAAATAATTTAATATCAAATCCAACTAATAATAATATTGTATCAATGAATTCAACTGGTCAATGTATAAATAATAATGTTTCTATAAATACAGATATATCATTAAATACAATAAGTGATTTAACAATACCATCATCCACAGTTGTTAAAACATATGTAGATACAAAAATTAATAATATATCACAAAATACGGCTATAGGAAAACCAAAAATATTATATTTAAGTGATAATATTGATGGAGTATCAGGATATAAATTAATGGATTTCAAACCAATAAATTCAGCTCAAGACATTGAAACAATCATATTAAATAATAATAGAGTATTAATTAATAATTATATATCAACTAATATATTAAATACAACTAAGATTAATGGTGGAATATTTTCAGGTATATTTTATTGTTATGTTAATAATACTACATTATTAACCAGAATAGAAGTTGAAATTTATGTAAGAAATTCATCTAATACAGAAACATTAATATTAACTATGTTAAGTAATGATATTAATATTTTATCAGTGAATGGAATATCAATTAATTCTACTTTAATGACAGATATTACAACAAATTTAACCGATAAATTAGTATTTAAAATTTATGGTTATTCAACAGCCAACCAAAATATAACGTTATATTATTATCACGGAGGAACACAATATAATTCATTTATTTCTACATCAATTAGTGAAAGTCATAATGATTTAAATGGATTAAATTTAGGTGATTTTCAACATTTAACAGAGGTACAAAAAACAAAAGCTACTCAATTAAGTACATCCTCCAATGATGGTTTATTATCTTTATCAGATTGGAATACATTCAATAATAAACAAAATTTTATAACAGCTTCAACTAATGATAAATATTTTAGAGGAGATAAAACTTTTCAAATATTAGATAAAAATGTTATTTCATTAAGTAATGTTGATAATACTAGTGATTTGAATAAGCCTATCAGTAATGCTACTCAAACAGCTTTAAATTTAAAAAATAATATTATTAATTCTTCAACAGATTTAACAGTTAATAATATTAATGATAGTATTGGTAATTTTAGAACAGGAATAAATAATTTGAGTAATACTTCTTATAGAATATTATATGTTAATAATAATAATGGAGATGATAATAATAGTGGTTATGTTTTGAATAAACCTAAAAAAACTATTCAAAATTGTTTAAATAATGGTATTAGTAATACAGGAATTAATATTATAATTACTCCAGATACTTATACAGAAACTTTAACTATTAGTCAAAATAATATTACATTATCTAGTATATGTTATGAAAAAGGAGGGGTTGTAAATTTAACAGGAACTATTAATATAACAGCTACTAGTAGTAGTGTTAGAATAAGTGGTTTGACTATGACTACAGTTAATATAACAGGAAATTGTAATGTATATTTTGATAATGTTAAAATTAATACATTAAATAAAAGTGGAACAGGGTATTTGGAAATTAATAATTCAGCTATATCAACTCAAATGAATTTTACATCTAATAGTATATGTAATTTTTTTAATAATAATTTTACGTGTCAAATTAATACAGCCGCTAATTTAAATACTTTACAAATGAATTTTTCTAACAATATAGTTTCAGGAGTTATTAATAATTTTTTATCAGGTGTTATTGGTATATCTAATTCAATAATTTATTCAACATCTAATTCAACTTTTGGAATTACAGCTTCAAATTGTTATTTATATTTAAGTAATGTTTCATTAATTAATCCAGATAATTCAAATGCTAAAATATCATTAACAAATACTTATTATAGTATTAATAATACCTTTTATAATAAAGCTTCTTCAGTATTTACAACATCAACAAAAATAAACAGAATATTATATAATGAAAATATAAATGTTGATACAATATTATTAAATACAGATTTAAATCTTAATGGATTAGGTTCTCTTTCAATTAATGAATTATATATGTTAGACGGAATTAGTAGTAATATTCAACAACAGATTAATAATATTGATACTTCTACTTTTGTATCATTAACAGGAATACAAACAATAACAAATAAAACATTAACAGACCCAAAATTAACTAATAATATAATTAAATCTTCAACAAATAATAATATTACTATTCCAGATGTTGTTGATACATTAGTTAATTTAAACAGCGAACAAACATTAACAAATAAAACTTTAGATATTCCAACTATCTCTCAAATAAGAGTTTCATTTGGTAATATTGTTTCTATTCCTAATGTCAATAATCAATATTTAGTGAATGCTGGAAATACAACATCAACAATTCAAACTTTATATAATAAAACATTATATACATCATCTTTATTATTATCTAGTTGTGATACAGCTACATCAGGAGATATTTCTCAGAGAGTTGCTAATACTACATTTGTTAATACATTAGTTAGTAATGAATTATCAAATCTTAATAATAGATTATTAACTAATTGTACAGCTAATACTCAATTATCATCAGATAATAGCACAAAATTAGCTACTACGGAATTTGTTAAATTCTTTTCAGCTCCTTTAAAAAAATATACTTTTAATTCATCACAAGCAACTAATTTTAATTTTGGTGATAATGATTATTTAGAATTATTTATAAGTAGTGGTAATGTTTTTATAAAAACAAAATCTAATTATAATAGTAGTGTAAGTCTTATTATTATGGCGGATTTTGTTTATAACGTATCTAATGCTGGTCAATTCACTAGGAGTTTCGCAATAACTTTAAGCGCTAATGGAGCTAATAATGGTCAAATGAGTAATGGAAATTTATTAACAGATACATTTGGAAGAGGTTGTAATATTAATATAATAGATGAAACAAATAGTAGATTATATAGATTAATGGTTATAGGTAAAACATTTACAACATTATTATATTATGTAGAGACATTAATATAAATTATCATTAAAATAAAATTTATTATATATATATTATATTATAAAATTTATTTAATTACATTTTTATTATAAAAAGATTATTAAATTTATTTAATAACATTTTTATTATAAAAAGATTATTAAATTTATTTAATAACATTTTTTAAGTTTTCTAAGTCATCATTTGAATTAATATTATGGTCAATATTATATTTCTCTTTCTCAATTTCTTTATCAATATTTCTTTTTATTTTAAACATTCCAAAACATATTTCACAATCACTACATTTTGATTTATATATCATCTTACATAATAATATTACAAATCCAAATATTAAAGAAACTAATGATATTAAAGTTATATCTTCCATTTATAATATAATATTAGATTATTATTTAGTATAATATATTAATAAAGGATTTTTTGGTTTGTTTTTCATTTCATAACTTCTTATCTCTTTTGATAATTGTTTCATAGTTTTTAATTTTTGGTTTTTATTTGTTAATTTTATTTTATAATATTAGAAAATATTATATTATATTAATTATATAAATGAAATATAAAATTTTAGATATTAATTTTTCAAAAAAAGATAATAAAAGATTTATGATACAAATAGCTGATTATGATAATAATCAAATATTAAAATTTGATTTTGGTGATAAAAACGGTGATACTTATATAGACCATAAAGATAAAACAAAACGATTAAATTATTATAAGCGCCATTATAACAATCCTTTAGAACGTAATTTAATAGATAATTTAATATTATCTCCTAGCCTGATATCATTAATATTACTTTGGGGAAAATATATTAATTTCGAAGATAATATTAAACATTTTAATAATATAATTAATAAATATGATAAATTTGATAAAAATATGATATTTTAATATATTATATAATATGGATAGAAATTTAAAACATATATATTTAGATATGTTGATTGATGAATATACACAACATTATGAATATTTATTATTAGAATTAAATAAAATTAATGTTCAAATGGATATTAATGAAGAATATAATGATGTTATTGAATGTAATAAAAAAATGATTATTAATTTTAATTTAATATTAAATAAATTGAAATGATTTTTATTATATAAAATCCCATTATTAATGGTAAAACAACTAATACATTATTTTACTATACAAAATAAAAATGATAATTTTATTATTGATAGTAAATTATTTTTAAATATATACCAAGATTATGGATAAATTATATTTTACATTATACCATTATATTATATTTATGATTAATTTACTAGTAATTTACTAGTAATTTTTTTGTTATTAACAAAATTTTTACAAGTAAAATAATCCCCCATTTGTAATAAATATACTAGTTAAATAATCGGCATCGCCTGTAAAGTAAAAGTAAATAATTATATATTAATTATTTTATTATATAATAATATTTAATAAAATAATTTATAATTAATATTCATTTTTTATTTTTATAACATTAATAACATTATTAATATTATATTTTTATTAAATTATTACAATACATACATTATTTAGATTTTGTTTCTTATATTTATTAATATATTTTTTAATATATAGTTTCTTATTATTTTTTTATTTATTATTATAAAATTTAATCTGTTTTTTTTAATTTTTATAATAATGTTTATTATCTTCTACAATCTTTACAAATATAATTTCCTTTTTAATCTTTAATCTATCTTATAAATTTAACACATTATTTACAATTAAAACATTATTTGTTTAATCCTTCTTTTATGAAATATTTAATACAACAAGACCCCAATGTTAATATAATTTATGTTTATTCATTAAATAAAAAGCATAATTTTGATATTTTTGTATTACAATAACATCTATTTATAATACATTAATTAATATCTAAATCCATATTATAACATTAAATATATGATTATAAATAATCGCACATTTCTTAATATTTAGTATTAAAATAACCAATATATAAATATTTATCTAATTATTGTTATGTTATGTTATGTTATATACCTATATTAATATAAAATTCTTATATTTTTCTTTTTTATTGTTAATTATTATTATATATTTTTAATTCATTTATATATTATTTATTATTTATAATATAATCATATTATTCAATTTCAGATATATTTTAAAAATCAAATAATTAATTTTATATTTTTAACATATATTATATTAATATTATTATTAATATATTATATCATACATATATTTATATACTTATAATTAATTTTTATATTTGTAATATTATTATATTTATTATTCATTCATATACTCTTAATTAATGACATCTTTTACATAATCTTCTTAATATAGCATATTATTGATGATATTCTTACCATTATAATTTTAATTTTTCATCTTCATCATTAAAAAATAATTAACCATTTTCACAATTTTTAAAAAATTTAATAGGTATTTTATATTTACATTATTTTAAAAAATCTATTCTAAGTTATTTAAATGTTATTATATGGTCAATTTCAAATTATACATTATTATATATATCTTGTTTAATAAAACATAATTCACATTATTTTTTTTTATTTTAATTTCTAAATTATTATATTTAATATTATATTTCATTTCTTAATACTTAATTTAATTCAGTTATATTATTATCTATTTTTTATGTAATACATACTATATAACTTATTGGTTATTATTAACCATTTTAATAAACTAATTTTAAATGATAAACTTTATTATTATTATATTATTTATAAATTATAATATCATTAATTTCATTTAATTTTTTATTATATTTTTATGGATGTTATTATAAAAAATCTATTATTTAATTATAACTATCTATATCTTTTTATTTAACACTATTACAAAAACCAACTTTATTTAAAATATTATATATATATTCTTTTTTTTATTTCTAATTATATTTTATCATATTAATAATATAATATCTTATAATTAACTATTATTTATATTAAATATTATTATATATAATTATAAATTTAATTATTATTCATTCATATATGGATATATTTATCATCATCATATTCATTATTTATTGTTGTTTGATTATAATCAAAAATAATTTCTTCATTTTCATCATAATTATGTATTAATCTATAATATTTAGCATCCATATTATATAAATGTTTTCTAAATTCAACTTCAATAGGTATTACATAATACATATTAGTCATACCTCTTTTTTTATCAATATTCATTTTTTTCATAGCTCTACCAAATTCAGTAGATGTATAATTAGATGATAAGAAATTATTTTTAGCATACAATCTAGATTGATTTATAAAATCAGTAGCACTCCATTTTCTATTACATAAATTTTTAATATCTTTAAAAAGGAATTGTATATAAGCAGGTTTGTTTTCATATTCTAATTCTTTCTTTAATTTAGTCATTGGAACTCTATCTATACCAATATTCCATTTATCATTTTTATAATTTTTAAAGAAATTATATAATTCATTAATTTTAATTTCATCATTAATTTCATTATAATAATTTTTAAAAAATTCAGATGATAATATATTTTCAGAACATTCAACCATAAATAATCTTCTATCATTCGTTTCAACTTTGAAAGCATTTTGATTATTAGTGGTGAATATATAATTTGAATAATCATTAATTAATATAGGGTCAATATTCTTTCTCTCTAAATTTTGTTGTGGTCGTGTTATAATATTCTTTAATTTATCATTTAATTTATTAGCTTTAGCACATATTTCATCTCCATAAATAAATAATTTGTTTGTTAAATTAACATTAAATTTATTTGTAATATCCTCAATACTTTCTAATTTTCCAGTATATTTATCAAATAATTTAACTAAACAATCAATTAAAGCATTCTTTCCTATACCACCTACAGATGAAAATAATATAATTCCTACATTAGTTTTCTTATATGGTGTTTTAATAATATGAGCTACCCATGATAATATATATTCATAAATATCTTTTTCTTCATTACATATATGTTTTAATAATTTAAAAAATAAAGCATCATTAGATAATATATTTTCAGTTTTATTATAATTGTCAAATCCTTTAAATAAATTATAATTATTATCATCATATTTATCAGGATTAGGCTCAAAAACAATATTATTATATCTTCTTTTTTTAGGGTCATTTAACCAAAATTCAGAAAATGGAATAGTTTCATTATTAACTAATATATCAGGATATAAATCTCTACAAAATTCCTTAATTTTTCTACTTTCATAAAAATTTAATTCTCTTTCATCTACATAATTTATTCCATTTTCTAATTTGAAAAATCTTTCTTCAAATTTTAATTTATAATTTTCATATTCATCTAATGTTATAATATTTTTATGATATTTTTTCTTTTCTTTATTAAAATTTTTATTAAAATTAATCAATTCTTTATCAATTATATTTTTTCTCTTTTTTGTTAATTTTTCTATATCTCTCAATCTTTTACCTTCTAATGATGTATCATTATATGATTTGTTATTTAATTCCAATAAATCATTATTTATTTCAACAACGGATGATATATTCATATTATTATATATTTCATTAATATCATATAATTGTTTCATCTCTTTATTGATTATTTTAACAATTAAATTATATTTTTTATTAATAGTAATCTCTAAATTTTTTAATAAATCATTAATATTAACATCTTTTAAATGATTTTTATTTAACATTAATCCATCGGCACATAATGAACAATCATTATTTTTAATATAATTATTTTTTTTACAATATAAATATATTTCTTCTAATAATAAACATTCTTTTTCTTGTAAATAAATAGAACATATTTTTCCATTAATATTATAATCATTTTTATTTTTTTTATTTTTTATTATTTTTAATAATTCTGGATTATTATCTGATATTAATTTTTGAAATTCTATTATTTCTTTTTGAAAATCATCTATAAAATTTAATTTATTATTATTATCACTATTCTTTTTAATCCAATTATCATAAGAACCACCATACATTAATATTAAAAATAATGTTTTTGATTTATCTCTATTAACATTATGGAATTTATTAACTTCATCTAAATAATTATCTCTATTATTTATATATTTTTTTAATAAAGGATGCTCAATTTTATGATAATCTAATATATTATCTAACATAATAGGATGACAATTTTCAATATCTATATCTATATAATTATCAAATATTGTATGTCTTATTTCACGTCTAATATTCAATCCTCCTAATCCATATAATGGGTCTGACCTACCATATATATTAGATTTTGATTTATTATATACTACCTCTATTCCATTATCTGTATATTTCTCCTTATATTTTAATAATTGTTTCTTTTCATTATTATATAACTCAATCATATGTTTGTGTTTGAATTCTGTTTTTAAAAAATTGGAATTAATTAATAAATCTAATTTATTAATATTAATATTCTCATATAATTTAAGACCATTTAATAATGAATTATATGGTTGTAGTTTTAAATTATAAAAAATATTATTTTCCATTTTTATATATATACTTATAATTATATTATTATAATTAATATATATTTATATTATTAATTATAAATATATAAATATATATTAATTATAATAATATAAATATATATTATGGATAACAAAAAATTAGATTAATTATAAAAAAGAAGAAATTATAGATTAATTAATAAAGAAAAACTTAATTAATACGCTAATAATTATTATCATAAAAAATATGAAAGTGATGATACTTTTAAAGAGAAAATTAAAAATTATAATAAAAAAAATTATAATAAAAAAGCGGAATTAAATGGAAATAATTAAATTGAAAGTGTTATTTAAAATTTATTAAATTGAAATATGTATATTTATTTTAGTTATAAACCATACATATAAAATCATACATCAATATTTTACAATTATAATATCATCTCCCCCAATATTATTATATATTTTATAATAAATGTAGATTGTAATATTATGTTTAGAATATTTTACTTTCATATATAAATAATAAAAATAAATAAATAAAAATAATAAAAATATTTTATATTAATATATATATTATATATACATACTATACATAGTATAAATATTTACAATATAAATTATATATATATATATATATATTCAATTTATATTAATTAAATTGTAAAATATTGATGTATGGATATATGTTGAGTATTATATACCAAACATAAATTTAATTAAAATTATATAAATTTCTGTATATAATCAATAATAATATCATCATTATTATTATGTATATTTAATGTATCTAAAAATGATTTAAAATTATTATTGTTAATCTTTTTTTTATTAAAATATAACATAAAATATATTATAAACCATCCACAATTAGTTGAATATAAAAATTGATATTGAGTATTATTATAATAATAATTATCATTAAATAATTTAGATATATTTAATGGAGGATTTAAACCATAACTATCAAAATAATAATTATCAATTAAACCGACCCAATGACTACCTTTTCCATTATTATCATCCATATTAATGATATATTTATTATATTTATTATCATATTTATCATTTTTAGACATAATTTTAACATTATATATATTTAATTTAATTAATATTTCTTCTAAATCTCTATTACTTAATATTGACATTATATAATTTATAATATATTATTATTATATAATAATATATATATATATATGGATAAAATAAATAATTGGAATGAATATTATGATAAAAAATATAAAAAGATATCAAAAGAAGAAATAGAAAATGAAAAAATGTATGATAAGACATTTAATAATCATTATATTAAAAGTAAAAATAATATATCTTTATTAATTGGTAGTAGTGGAAGTGGTAAAACCACTACAGTTATAGATTATATTATAAGAACAAAATTATCAAATAATGATATACCATTTTATAGTATAACTTATTTTACATCATCAACATCAGATGAAGGATTAATAAATTTATTAAAAAAAATATTACCTTCAGTTATTGTTATTGATGATACATCAAAATTACCAAAAATAGAAGATTATAAAAATTTAAAATCAAATGAATATAATAAAAATTTAAAAAATATAATAATATTTGATGATATAGCTAATTTAAATAAAAAACAAAAAGATACATTGAATATTTGGAGTAATAGTGGTAGGAAGTTATTTAGTCATATGTTTTTTTTATGTCAATCATATTTTGATGTCCCAATTACTATAAGAAGAAATGCTAATTATATATATTTATATAAAAGTAGTGATTTATCAATGATTAAACAAATATTAAAAAAACATAATATATATAATATTGATTTAGATACATTAATAGAATGGTATATTAATTCAACAGAAAACAAAGGTCAATTTTTATTAATGGATTTATGTAATGATAGCCCAATGAAAATAAGAATGAATTTTTTAAATAAACTTTATTAATATAATTAATATGTATATATACATAAATATAATAGTATGGTATAATTACAAACATAAAATATATCATAATCTTGGTATATTTTTAACTAATATTTATCTAGAAAAAAATAAATAATCAATTAATATTTATCTAGTAAAAAAAAATATAATATAATTATGTATCATTTCTAGAATTATATCTTAATTTATCAATAATTAATAATAATTTAACTTTTTTATCATTTAATTCTAATTCATTATATTTTAATTTTTGAATATTTTTACATCTTAAACTATTAGTATGTTGATATATACTATAAATATCTAATATTCTATCACAAAAGGGACACTCTAATGTTATTAATCTATATTTATTATATCTATCTAAATAATAACTCATTTATATATTAATATATTATAAAATAAATTAATATATAATTATATATATATACAATAATGGAAAAAATATTATCTAAATATGATACTAAATTTTTATCTAAAATTTTGAAATATTATAACTTAAGTAATATAGATAATAATAATGATAAAAACAATTTAATTAAAATAATATCAAATAATTTACATTTAGATAAAAATAATATATTACGTAAAAAAGATTATGAAAATAGATATATATTATTAAAAAATATGATAATAGCTGGAAATAATAATCCAATTTTAAAAGAAGAATTAAATTTATTTTAATCATTCATAAAAAACAATTATATCATCATCAATAATTTTAATAAATTTCTTTTTATTTTTATTAGAATTATATTTATATTTAGTATCATTAATAATAACTTTATTAATATTATTATTATTTATTCCTGAACCTTTAATAATTAAATCTAATTTACTACCTATATTAGTAATAGTATTATTAATTTTAATTAAATAATTTAACTTTTGAAAGAAAAATGATGGATTTTGATAAATGAATTGATATATATTAATATCATTTTTTAATATTTTAGGATAATTGCTCATTAATATATTAAAAATGAAATTTTGACAATTCCATTCATTAGAAGTATAATGAAAATAATGATTTCCCATAGTTATAAATGTATTATTTAATAAATCAATAAATTTAATTTTATTTTCTATATTTAATATATCTAATTTTTGAACATATTTATTATGTATTAAATTTAAATATTCAATATTATTAAGATATTTAATATTAATTCTTTCATTTTTTTCTATTAATATATTACTATTATCATCTAAATTAACAACCATATATAAATGAAATATATCATCATAAGGAGAATTATTTAGATTTTTAATAAACTTTCCAAATGATAATATATTTAAAGATTGTTTTAAAATATTATTAATTGGTTTTCTAAATATATAAATCTTTGTTATTATATTATCTTTTTTAGTGTTAATTAAAAATTGTTGATTAATATTATAATTATCAATACCAAATAATAGTTGTCTAAAAAAATTATTCATATTATATATATTATATAATATATTATATTTTTTATATATCCCGATAAATTGGATGTTTTTCTAAATCTTCATTTAATTGATATTTATAAATATATTGTAAAGTATCATTTATATCTAATAAAAATTTATGTTTTTTATAATCATTGAAAGAATTTTGATTATATTCTTTAAAACTATCTATTAATTCTTTTTCATTTAAATAAAAAAGATTTCCATCAGTCATATTTTCATTTTGTAATAATATATTTAAAATATTAAAATTTTGTGGTTTAATTTTATTTAATATTTGTTTTAATAATTTATCATTTTGGTCTTTCTTCCATTCTTTATCCTCTTTTAAAAAACCATATTTATCCTCCTGAATTCCAATATTAAACCATTTATCTTCTAATGATTTTAAATTTATTCCTCTTAATCTATTAAATTCTTTATTAATTATTTTATATTTTTTATTAAAATCTTTATCATATGAAATATAATTTAATTCGTTTTCTTCTTGTATTGGCTCCTCTATTTCAGAAAAATTTAATTTTTTTTTTTTTCTCCTATATCACTAATATTACTTTCACTAATTAAATCAAAATAATTTTGAATAATTTGTTGATTTTTATCCATTTTAATATTAAATTCATCCATTTTTATTTCATCATTAAAAGATTTATATGATTTTTCATCTTCTAATTGTTCTTCCATATTTTCAACACTAGCTTCCATATTTTTATATTGTCTTAATTTAGTTGGGTCATTTGAATGTTTTAATTGTTTTTGTTTTAATTTCTTTTTTAATAATTTAATTTCTCTTTTAATATTATTGAATTTTTTCATAACAGCATTTTTTAATGATAATGTTTTTGGATTTTTATACCATTCTTTGATAAAAAATAAAAATTCTTTAATATCTAAAGAGCTATATTTCTCTTTTAATTGTTTTCTTAAATCAGGGAAATTAATATTAAAGTATCTTTTAAATGTAAAATCATTAACAAAATTATTAATAATAACATCAGTATCTTTTAAATTCATTAATAATAATAAATTATTTTTAAATTCTTTATCAATTTTATTAAATTCATTTGTTATTGTATCTTTTAATACTAAATCACCACTATTATATACATCTTCTAAATTATCTTTAATAATTAATTGATTTTCAGGTCTCATAGATGATATATTTATAAATTCAGGGTCTAATATTTTTTTATTATTTTCAATACCTTCATTTTTTATTTTTTTATTTTCAATATAATCACGTTGATTTTTTGGTAATTCATCATATATAATATTTTTTTTATTATAATTAATATTACTTAATCTTAATTTTAATCTATTTAAATCTTTCATTCTTTTAAATTTATCTATATTTCTTAATCTATTTAATTTTTGTTGATTAGTCTCCATATTTATATATATATATATATATATATATATTATATTTTTTTATAAATTATTTTATTATATTAATATATATATGAGTAATCAAAATAAGATAATTATTTTAAATAGAAATAATTTAGATAATAATAATGGATTAAAAAATAGATATATATTTAAATTTTCTAATTCACAAAGATTAAAAGGTCAAATTTCTTTATCATCAATAGTTATGCCTTATTCTACACCTAATATTATAATATTTAAAAATTCATCATTTACAATTAAATATAATAATATAGAAACATTAATTAATATTCCTACTGGATTTTATACCATAACATCATTAAATAATTATATACAATATATTCAAAAACAAACTAATAATAATATTCCTTATAATATAGTTAGTGGAATTGATGAATTTTTTATAAATATATTATATAATACTACTTATTATTCTGTTGAATTAAGAATAAATCCTTGTAAATTATCTGGAATAGCTGGAAAAGCTGGAGCTATTTATAATAATTTAACACCTCAAATAAGATTTAATGATAATTTATATAAAATAGTTGGATTTCCACAATCAACATATATACCATCATCAATTCAATCTGTTTCATTTACTTCTATTTCTAAAGATTTTAATTTAGTTCCCAATCTTTCACCATCTAATGTATATAATTTACAATGTAATATAGTTAATAATAATATTAGTATTCCTTCTAATGTATTATACTCATTTACACCTAACACAACATACGGAAGTAATATTAATGAAAAACCAAATCAATTATTATATTTAAATATAATAGAAGGTAATTATCAAAATTTAATTATTGAATTTTTTGATGAATTAAATAATCAATTATTAATATTAGATGAAAATATTATAATAACATTATATTTAAATTTAGTTGAATAAAATAATTATCTTTTATTAATATATATATATATAAATGAGTAAATTAATGTTAAATAATAAAAATATATTTAAAAAAGGTGGTAGTCCTATATTAGTTGATAAAAAAATTAATAATAATAATCAATATGGATATGGTTCTTCTGTTGTATTATTAGAAAATAAAAAAGAAGATTTAATGGTTGGTTCTGGTGTAGTTTATAATCAACCTTCAAATGTTAAAAGAAAGCCTTTAAGATTAAATATTTAAAAATAAATATAAATTTAATTAAACAATTATAAATTAATATAAATTAATATAAATTAATTTAAATTAAATTAAATTTATCAAATAATATTATTAAAATTAATATCTAATATATATTTATATAAATATAAAATGACAACAAGAGACGATTATGTATTAGAAACATCAATGAATAATATGACTTTAGATAATAATTTTTCATCTAAACAATACCATACTGTTCAAGATAATAATAATTCTACTTATAGTAATTCACAAATTTATTATCAATTATCAAATATATATAATTTAAATAAATATTATGATTGGTCAAATGCTATTTTAATTATTCCTATTACTATTTCTGTTGAAAGTAGTAATCAACCATTAGTAGCTACTTCTAGATTAGTTGCTATAAAAAACAATATACATTTAATTAATTCTATGGTAATGTCTGTAAATGGTAAAACCATTCATCAATCAACACAAAATATAAATGAATATTTTAATTTTGTTAAATTAACTGAAATTACTAACAACACTTTACCATATTATGATTATTTGAACTTTTATCCTGAAGATAATCATAGTTTAAATTTAAAATATCAATTTACTTATGATATTGAAGGTAATGGATTTGTGCCTTTATCTGTAAAAAATAGTATGATACAATTTGATAGTTTTAATTATAAACTTGATAAATTAAATTCAATTAATGCTAATTATAATGATAAATATTTAAAAAGCCCTGGTCAAAAATCTCAATTTATAGATAATATTGTAAGAGAAACTACTACAAAACATAATTATGAATATATGTGTTATTTAAAATTATCTGATTTTAGTGATTTCTTTAAACAAGTTGGAATAAGTAAGCTATTCGTGGACCAATTAACATTATTTTTAAATTTAGGGTCATCAACATATACTTTTTCTGGAGCTTCTAGAAAAATAAATACTCTTTGTAGTGAAACTCAAAGAAGTTTTCAATATAATACTAGCCCTTTTTATGTTGATAATACAACTGATTATTTATCTGCTGATGCTTCTATTGGTCATACAATTAAATTTAATATATCTGTAGGAAATACAATGAAAAGAAATTCTGAAATATTTATTGGTGGTTTTGTTATGGACCCAACTGTTGAAAATAAATTTATCACAAATAATACTAGACAATTTTATTTTAAAGATGTATATAATACTCAAACTCCAACTTTAGAAAGAGCTAGTCAATTTAATTTAAAATTAAATAATTCTGTAATTAATCCTGTTGGAATATTAATTATTCCATATATTGCTGCTTCTCATACTGGTGGTAAATTTATAACTTCATCTTTAGAAAATGTTGAACCAAATCTTCCATCAATTGGTGTTTCATTAAAAAATTTAAATATAACAATAGCCGGAGCTCAATTATTATTAAAATCTGCTGATTATAATTATGAACACTTCTTAGCTAATTTAGAAAATGGAGCCATTAATGTAATGAATGGAGGATATAATTTAGAAACTTCCTTATTATCATTAAAGAAATTCAATACTAATTATAAATATTATTATTTTAATTGTAATAATATAGCTCCACAATTAAATGTAGCTCAAAATATTGAATTATTTGGTTTCAATGATAATAACTTTAATGTTAATTTATCTATATTCATTATTACTAATAAAATGATTGAGATAAATAAAGAAAATGGAAATATACTTCAAATAATATAATTAATTTAATGATTTTTAAAAAGAATTTATCCTAAAAATATATTTTATGTGTATATATATAGTAAATTATATTATATAAATATATTAATTAAAAAGATATAAATACATCATATTTATAATATAATATAAATATGATATATTATTTTTATAAAATATTTTGTAAAGATATCAATATAACAGATTGTTATATAGGCTCAACAAATGATTTTAAAAGAAGAATTAATGAACATAAATATAGATTAAAGAATTAAAAACATAAAAATTTATTATTATATAAATTTATGATGGATAATTAAGGTTTTAATAATTTTAAATTTACAATTATATATTAATTTGATTATGATAATATATAAGATAGATTTAATAAAGAAAAAGAATTTATATAATTTCATAAACCTAGTTTAAATATACATTTTTTAAAATATAAATAAAAAGATATAATATAATTAAAATAAAAATAAAAATTATATTATTTAAAAAATAAATAATATTATTAATAATATCGTTAAAAATATTATTAATAATATAAATAAGACTTAAAAAATAATCTTAAAAATGATAAAATAATATGTTAATTATGTAATAAATAATATAGAAAAGATAATTATTAAAGACATTTAATATCAAATAAACATATTAAAAATATTTAAATTATTTAATAATGAATAATTTAAATATTATTATAGATTATATCATAAATTTATTATCTTATATAGTTATATATAATATAATAAATATGCCCCCTAAAGGATTAGTAAAAGGCTCTCAGGAGATGCGTGATTATATGAAATCATTAAGAGATAAAAGAGGAAATAAAAAAGGAAAAGGAATGATGAAAGATTTATACGAAAAAGGAAAAGATATATTAATTGAAGAAGGTAGAAATCAATTATCAAATGTTGTTGATAAAGGAGCGGATATAATTAAACGTAAAATTAGAGGTAAAGGATTGCTTGGTAATATTGGGAGAGCCGTTAGTGGAACATTAATAGATGCTTTACCAGGACCAAATATTATAAAAACAGGATTAAAATATGGAACAAATAAATTAATTGACCAAACAGGAATGGGATTAAAAATAAAAAATTCAAATAAAAAAATTAAAAATTCAAATAAAAAAATTGTAGGAGGGGCTTTGTATCCTAGTGGATATTAAATTTAAATTATTATATGTTGATTATTATATACTCAACATATAAATATACATCATTATTATACAATTTTATTTTAAAAAATTGAGATTATATATATATATATTATTTATTATATATAAATATGTATAATATGTATAATATGTATATTATATTATATATTAAATAATAAATAATATAATATATTTTAATTTTTTTATATTTATTTAAATATACATATTATACATTTTAAAATATAATATTAATAATAATAATAATATTATATTTTATAATATATATATCAATAAATAATATTTATGGTATATATAAGTTATAAAAACATACCAAGAAATGGTATTATTTTTTAACATATGAAATTAATTGCTCTTTAAAACTATTACTCATATTATTAGATATATTATTAATTTCTTTTAATGATGGTATATTTTTATATATTGAACTTAAATAACTTTTTCTTAATATATTAACACTTATATTTTTATTACCAAATATTTTATTTAATCTTTTATTTAAATTTACAGAATTTAATTTTTTATTATTATCACTCTCCAATAAATAATTTTGATTTAATTCATTGTTATTTTTTTTATATAATATAAATAAATTTAATATATTATATAATTCATTATTAATATCAACTTTATTATTTTCATAATATTTGGATGTTTTAAATATATTAAATATAAATTGTTTTTTGTATATATAATTATCTTTATTTTTATCATATTCAGATATCTTTAATTCAGTATAATCCATTAATCTACGCGGCATATTTAAATAATATAATGATATAATAATAAAATTTTGTATTTTTTGATAATCTTTTGTATTTATAGTTTTATATTTTTGTAATAAAGGATAATATATTTTATACATATCATTATATATAATTTTAATATCATCTTGTGTTATCCAATTCTTTTCTTCTTTATCATTCTTCTCTTGATTTAATTTAATATCATCTATTTTTTTCTTAGTATTTTCAATATATTCTAAATAAATGTTTTTTTTAAATATATCATTATTATCATTGAATTTTTTTAATACAAACAATATAGAAGCGATATAAGATTTTTTTGAATTATCATTATTTAAATTATCTATATATTTCAATACTTCTTTATAATTAGTTAAAAAGAATTCAGGCTCAAATTCATTATCATTATTAAATTCTTTATATAATTTATATATATAATTAGTATATGTTTTTATTGATGATTTAGATATGATTTTATTATTATTATTATTCTTTTCTATAAACTTATATATAGTTTCTTTAAAATTACTCATATATAATATAATAAGATTATTATTATATAATATATAACTATAATATGGTTAATTAAACCGGTTTAATTAACCATATGGATGATATAAATATGATTATTTACAATATTATATATATAATTCTATAATAATATATATATAATATTAATAAAAAGTTATAATAAAAAATAATATATATTATTATTATATACTAAAATGAATAATTTTTTTGAATTTGATAATGATAGACTAAAAATTAAATACAAACTTATATTAAATAAAAATATTGAATTACCTATAGAATTAAAAAAAAAATTTATTTTTATTGATAATTTAGAAAATGATGATTTTCATAAATTAAATAATAATCAAAGAAATGATATTAATAATGATATTAAAGATATTTATAATTTTTTAGCTTCTAAAGGTATTCAAATTATAGTACCTAAAAAAGAGAAAGTTATTAAAGATAAACCAATTAAAGTTATTAAAGATAAACCAATTAAAGTTATTAAAGATAAAGTTATTAAAGATAAACCAATTAAAGATAAACCAATTACAATTATTAAAGATAAAGTTATTGATAATACAGACACATTAAATAATGAATATATAGAAAAGATAATTAAACCTAAAAAAGAGAAAGTTATTAAAGATAAAGTTATTAAACCTAAAAAAGAGAAAGTTATTAAAGATAAAGTTATTAAAGATAAAGTTATTAAACCTAAAAAAGAGAAAGTTATTAAAGATAAAGTTATTAAACCTAAAAAAGAGAAAGTTATTAAAGATAAAGTTATTAAAGATAAAGTTATTAAACCTAAAAAAGAGAAAA
>Ga0181348_1000172_pt1 | contig 25374 bp, 32 predicted proteins | sample Su13VDMM110DN_FD_130092 | JGI IMG/M metagenome (GOLD analysis project Ga0181348, IMG submission 130092) | Freshwater viral communities from Lake Michigan, USA - Su13.VD.MM110.D.N | ecosystem: Environmental > Aquatic > Freshwater > Lake | place: USA: Michigan | collected 2013-07-16
ACCTTTCTTTACACCGGACTTATATACTTTCTTTCCTGTGCTTGGGCTAATATAGTAATCGCCTTTAGAATCTGTACCAATACTTTTAATTTTGTAATCAGACTTGCCTTCCGCCACACCTTGATTGACCGATTCGTTGTCTATACTAATACGATGCTGTAACTTACCTTTTCTATACCTACTATCGGTAGTTGTATCTCCGTCATTATCTTTTACTCTAAATTTTCTAGGGGGTTTATTTGTATTCCCATAATCGGGATAATGGACACCATCCTCATCTGGATCAGCATATGTAAGACCATCATCTGGTGTTGATCCAATTGACTGGGAGTCTCGATTCCAATATTGTTTTGATGTTTTGCCACCTTCCGACACGCCTTGATTACCTTTGATTGCCTGTAGTAATGCTCGGGCAACTACACGATCTTTTTCTTGCTCGTCATCTGGCAATTGAGTATATCCAATATTCATCAACTTCTCTCGTTGTTGGAGTTTTGCTTCTAGTTTACCAGCTGCCTTTAATTTTTCTGTATCGTCAAATTGTTCTGGATTATTTACAAATGCTTTGGCAGTGACATTCCAACCTTTGTGTATGGCATCACCGATTGCTTCAATATCAGTAACACCCTTGTCAATCATTTGTTTAGCAAACGCGGCAGATTTTAGGTTAGCTTGCCAACCAAATGTATTACCTGGACTACTACGACCATAGTGGTATGCATTATCTAATGCTTCGTCACTGATAGTTGCTAGTTGGTCCAGGCTTAACTGTTCAGTGCCTCCCGCCATATCTTGCTCGGGAATAGCTACTGGACTATTAGATGTAAGACTTTCATCTTCACCTATCAATCTATCTGCCCATTCCGCTAGTTCAGTTACTTCACTCATCTCATTAACCTTCTTGTGCAACTTAGACAAGATTGGTAACACGTTTTCAATACGTGGATCAAGAGTTTCTTGAACAAACAGTTCGTTTAGATTTGCTTCTTCTATTTGCTCTTCCATCAATGCAGGAGACCATGCTTCAAAATATGCATTGTATCCACGATGACCGGTCATCTTACCTAAACTTTCACGTAATGATAGATAATGATTGATACCTTCATTCACTAATTTTTGTGCAGATTCATTGAATTGGCCAGCGCGAGTAGCACGAACAAATCCTGCCATCTTGGTGTATTCTTCTACTAAGGAAGATAAATGTTTCCAACGATCATCATGTGGTAAACCACCTTCAGCTATATGACGGGCATATATTCTGGCTACACCTGGACGTAATGTAGGAGCTAAGATACGCTCTCCTACTGTGTTTTCGATAAAAATCTTTTCTACATTGCGGAATCTTTGCTCACCCTCTTCAATCTTTCGGGTATGCTGTATTACGATCTTTACATTGGGAACTGAGTCATTATAACTAGCTTGCTTTCCCATTGGATAGTAACCTTCTGCTATTTTATTTGTTTTCATATGATGTCTCTTTGCCATGTCAGGTTGTAAATGATCTTGGTTTTTGATGGATAACCCTAATCCAAATCTATGTCCCCAGCTTCGTATATGGTTGCGTAGTCCGTTCCAACTATCATCATAACCTGATCCCGGGGAAGGGAAATCTGGACTGGATAATACTCCATCACTAAGATAGATAACTATGCTATTACCTTCTATAGTCAAATCTACAGGACCGTATTTTTTACCGTCTTTAGTAAAGATAAAACGGATCAGATCCGCTTCTTCAGGAACTTGAACTTCTTTGTTGGATGTATCTACTATCTTGGGTTTGTATCCTTTGCTGGATAACATCCTAAACAATTGCTCTTTTAACGGGGTTATATCTCTGCTCATAGCTTATATTTAGTCCGATTTCAAATAAAGGAACTTGATTGGTTAATTGGATAAAACTGCAAAGAAAGGTAAGGGATCGATCTGTTCATCGTGATCTCTAACATATTCATCTAAGTCAGAATGAAATTCACCCAATAACTGAATCATGCGTATAGTCAATAAAGAAGCCATAACTAAATCGTCGGTATCACCTATTTTAGCAGCATAACTTCCACCATGCGCTACAAAAGCCTTTAATTCTGAGATAAGACTACGACTAAGAACAGTCATCTTCTTGCTTTCCAATAAAGTCTTGAATTTAGCACAAGCGGTTAGCTTACTTTTATGTGTAGTATTGAACCCTTTTCGTTTCTTGCCCGGCTCAGATATAAATGTTCCTGGAATATTAGATTCACCATACTCATTTAATGATATTAAAGACGCTTCGCCGATTGAATTGTTTTCTATAGAATAATATAGATTGTTTGGTTCATTAGTACATTCTACGATATACTTGTTTATCTGTGCGATAAGTTTTATCTGGCTAGGAATATCAGTTTTATTATGTTTCCATTCCCCTATTTGAGTTGTAGTGTTTGCTTCGAATATTTGTATAGCTGCTGGGTCACCACCAGTGCCAAGACTTGGGTCGAGTGCTACAGTATAGATGTTTTCTTTTACTGGCTTTTTATACCAGCGTACCTGTCCCATACGAGATACTGGTTCTATGCCGGTAAGTTGTATTAGTGTATTTGGGTTAATCAAAGTCTCATCGGCAATAATAAATTCACAATTTATTTCCCGCTCAAACTTATCATCTCCAAGTTGTGATCTCATACCAGCTGCCCATTTTTCATCTCTACCTGGTTGTTCACTCCAATGCGATCTATATGCACGGAATCCGTTTACACCAATTTCAGTGGTATTGCCAAAATCATCTTCAGTCTTGTTTGCACCTTTCCATATCAATGCAAATTGATCTTCATCGCTATTTGGAGTGCTAGTGATAATTGCTTTACCACCTGTACTTAAAGTAGGAGTGATAGAAGTCCAAAACTGTTCAGCGATAGTTGGTCTAACGAATGCGAACTCATCTAAGTACAGAAGTGTTATTGACATACCACGACCAGTTGTTTCAGTTGTGGTAGCAGAAACTATACGACTACCATTCTCAAAGTCTAAAGATCCTTTGTTATAAGTAGTGACACCTGCTTTGATATGATCAGGACAGTTCTCATATGCATATCTGATACGTTGCATGATTTCCTGAGCACCGGTGTATTTATGTGCAGCGATAAGAATAGTTGAGTCCGGAACAAACATGGCATACCAAAGCAAATATCCTGCTGCTGATGTAGATTTACCTGACTGTCTAGGCATCAATGAGATACTAAAACGATAGTCGTGATAAGTATTGATCAATCGTTTTTGATAGTCCCAGGGATGATATACCAAGCTACCTCTAGTAGGATGTTGTATATAGAAAAAGTTATCCATAAAGTACATAGGACCCGTTACAGGATCACAGCACTTGATAAAGTCTTGAAGTTCCTTATCAGTTTTAAAAACTGTTTTGGTATAAGGTGCTTTTACTAGGGTAGCAGTTCCACTCATAGTAGTATTTATATGGTAAAGTTAATCCTTACTAAAAGGATCTTCGCCGGTGATATGAGTTTTTGAGAACCAAAGTTTGAACCAAGCCTGATCACCTGGCTTGATATTGTTCTCACGCATATATTGTTGTTTTTTTGCAGCTAACTCATGTAGCGGAGTATACGAATATTCCCCGTTGATTTGCCCAGCACCGCTTAACTTTTTTAATTCATCTAATGTCATATCCCGCTCAGCTATTTTAACCTCTTTAAGTTTAGAATAGCTGTTTTGCAATTTAGCTTGCTTGAAGGGATCGAATATACTCATATAGAGAATATTTATCTTTTCAACTAAATTTAGTTATTTGATATCTAATGGACGTTTCTTTGTAGCTACTATACAAAAGAACTTTTCCTTAGCGGTAGTTAGTTTATCTGGATTAGCCTCATCTTCAGGGAAATTTACTTCAAACTCAATATATTGAAATAAATCGATATCAAAACCAGTACGTTTAATCAGTGCGGCCAATTGATTTTCACCTAAAATACTATAATGATTTAGATTAAACTCATGTTTACGTTCACAATCAGGTGCGGGTACTTCAATATAAATCTTGCTACCCTGCTTTAATACTCGATTATACTCCATAAGAGAGAATATAGGGTAAGGGCTATGTTCTAATGAATGTCGTAAAAAGATAAAGTCTACACTTTCATCATAATACCCTTCTTTTTGCGGTAAAAATGACATATCATATTTCTGTATTGTGAATCCTTTATCTTCACACATTTTGATATCATTTGGACTAAGAGTTACACCAACTAAATCTGTATATCCCCTGGCTTTCATTTCATCTAAAAAGTAACCAGGTCCGCACCCTAAGTCTAATATCTTTGCATTCTTTGGTATATTTAAAGGATCAATATATTTTTTTACTGTTTCTTCAGTAAGAAGTTTGTGCATCGGACTATCACCTTCATCATACAGATGAGCAGTATACAGCCATTCATTATATAGCTTTAACTTGACTAAATCCAGTGTTTTATTGATATCTATCATTGAGAATCCTGTAGTTGATGTAACTACTTATTCTCAATATAGTGTATTATTATTTTTTACTAAATCCCTTAAAGCTGTTTATTGGACTTACTTTATGAGTATCGTTTGGTTCTGAACTGCTATGATCACGAATCAGATCATGTGCATGTGTACCGGAAACGGTATTAAAGGCTTGCCGCATCATGTTATGTTCTACTTCTGTGTACGGGTATGCCATATTATTTTTTCCAACAAAACTTTCGTCATTCATATCTAATGCTTTAGTACTTTTGCCATCAGCCATGGCAGTCGCTTTCATGATTTGATTCAGATTATAGATTCTATCTGTACCATCATCACGAAACTTATAAGCACCTTGCGCTGCTGCAACATGGTGAGAGTGCATAGTACCCTTCTTACCCTCATGTACAAACTCTTTTGCTCTCATTTTCCTTTAAACCCTGCAAAACCACGTACTGGACTTTTTTTATCTACGTCTGGTGCTTCATCACTTGTCATAGTACTGATTCGTTTTTTTCCGGATGAAGCAACTCCAACTTCTTTCATGGCATGATCAATAAATTCAGCAAAGTCATCATCCAAATATGCACTTACAATCATATTTTCTCCCCAAGGAGTTTCTTTCTCAAATTTATACTTAGGATTACCTTGTGCTAATCTTTCCATTTGGCCACGTGCTCCGGCAAGTGCTACCCCAAATCTATATTGTTTATAGAAATCACTGTTGGGTAATCCTGGAATGATATATGTGCCGGGTAAGGCTCTGGCTACTGCTACTGGTAACGTAATATGGTTTTCTGTTATGAATTCTTTGGCTCTCATGCTGGAGTTTCTGTAGTTATAGGGATAAGATTCTCTGTACCTAGAATATCTCCTGATATTCCTTCTAGTTCTAATGGTGTTCCGGGAGCATTTGTACTGAATGTGATTTGTGCAGATAAAAAATGATAAAGATTAGCATCTACTAGAGGATTAACTAATATCCTAACGTTTCCTCCATCAATATCTATATCATATCCGGTTACTGGCTCATTGATAAAAAGCGTACCAAAACCAGTCCACTTTACTACAGCGGTATCATTCGATATAGCTACTGTTAATGTTATATTTTGACTGTCAGTTGTTTCCGGATTATCTGAGTTAATCTGAAATACACCCTGAGTAAACAAATTTGCAGCAGTCTCAAATATGATCTGACCAGCATCATCTCCAAAACTGTAAGCATCATACGTAAATACGCCCGAACTATATACTTGGGCAAAGTTATTATTGATCTTTTGAAATGCCGTACGTAACGGATCGCCTTCCCCATCGTTTGGTAGTGCCCCTACATTAATAATTTCTGGTGACATAATGTTAATCCTAACCTTATATAGTATTTATCGTTAGACTAAGTTAGTCAGGGTTAGCTTCTTCGAATATCTTCTTCTGTTCTGTATACCACTCGGCCATAGATTTTTGCTTTAAAGAACACTCATAATATAGAGCATAATTCTCTACTACTGTCTTTGTAAGAGTGCTAAGTGCTACTGTTTGGCCCTCAATTGACTTTAATTCTGCACATTCTTTTAACAAGGTGTCCGGCATTTCTGGGAAATTCCTACTGATAGGTACTAATTCTGCGCATCCTGATAGCAATAATATAGCTAATAATGACAATTTTCTCATTACTTATCCTGGACCATTGGGGTATTTTTAGCGGCGGAATTCAGTATGTTGATTACTTGTTCAGGAATAGCACATGAACTATCATATTTCACTAATTCCCTATCAATATATTTGACTCTTTCTGCACCTTGTTCTCTAATTATCTGTGTATCTTTTACTATCTTTTCTACAATCTTTACGTTCTGCTTAGCTGATTTAGCTTCTGCGATAGCTACCTTAGCTTCTAATTCTTTAACCTTACTTTGCCAGCTATCTTCATTTGCTGATACACCCTCAAAAAATATACCCAAAATTAACACTAAGATTCCAATAATCTGAATGGGTAACTTATATTGATTTATGAATGGAATGAATCCTAACAAGAATCCTGCTATAATAGCTATTATACCAATACCTACTACTAAATGTATCACCCAATGGATAAAGGATTCAGGTAAAAAAGATAAGATAGATAAAGTCCACATATCTTTATTTATCTAGTCAACAGTTAGATGCCACGGGTCCTTCTCAAATCGTATAGTTATTGCTACTCGCCATACATCTGTAGGATTAATTACATTATGCGGTAAGAAAGTATTAAAAATAATAGGATGGGGAGTCAGATCAAATCTAGTATGTTCTTCACACACACAATCAGTATAACTATAATAAGTACTGATTCCACCTTTTTTAAGTTTTGGTTTTCCTTTAGTAATATCATATAAGCAAGTATATGTATCCTTTGTTTGCAATCCTATATTTATTCCCAAACCGGGTCCCGGATCAGTATCGGTATGTATACCCGATACGAAATTCGGAGAATTTAATAGTAACCCCACATATTTAATTGGTCCGGTACCTAATAAATCTAGCCAACGAACTAATGTAGGACTTGCCGCTAACATACGTTTATAAAGAAACATTTCAAAATAAAATTTCTGTTCTCTGACGATATTTTTAACCTTTGGTTCTACCCATTTGCTTACTTCAGCTTTGATCTTATCATAATCTGCACATTCTAGCTTCTTATACCAAAAGTTTTCCATATTGCTATTTATAGCAGGATTCTACTCTCTCTGCAATATATTCTACTTCTCCGTCAGTTAACTCAGGGTATAAAGGAAGGCTTACTACTCCCCTAGATAACATAACTGACATGCTTAATAAATTAGGTTTAGTGAAGTCTTTGCATATAGGAAGATCACCTAATACATAATCATAATGTATCTTGCTTTCTATATCGTGTAATATTAAAGTAGTGTGTACGGTGTGTCTATCAGCAGTATAAATCACAAACTTTTGATGAGCATGAGTCATACCAGCATTAGCACTCAAGCAAGTTATCTGATCAATAGCAGAGAATCTATCGCACCAATACTCTGCTATAGCGCGCCTTCGGCTTTGCCATTCAGTAAGGTACTTGGTACGAACTAATATCTGCGCACAATCTTGTTCGCTCATCTTACTGTTTGTGCCAAAAGCAAACTTATTGAACTTTGAATTATCTCTATAGTTGTATGCGAAATTAGCTAACTCGTCAATGTTAGTAACTATCGCTCCACCATTACCTGAACTTGGTAAATTCTTAGTGGGATCAAAACTGATGGCCATACCAGAACCAACATCACCTTTAGCTGCTAACCAATGTTGAGCCCCATCTACTATGATGCTAAATGTTAGATCATAATTAGCCTCAGGCCAGGGTTTCTTACCGTATAACCCCACTAAACAAACATACTCTCCTGTATTAAGTACTTCATCAAGATTTACTATTCCATATCTATCAGTATCAACTAACTCAATATCCCATCCTGCACTTATAAATGCGGTCAAAGTTGCTGGATATGTCAAATTTGGAATTCTTATTTTAGGAGTAGTTTTCCAAATTTGTTGATGAACTTTCTTTTTCCATCTTGCAATTATCTCTAATGCTTGTGTCCCGCTATGTACAGTAATAGCAAACTTAGTATCGGTTTCTGTACGTAACCAACTCTCAAAATCTTTGGTATATTTGCCGCCGATCAACTGACCTGACCTTAATACCTGATCGCTGGCCGATAACAATTCTTCTTTTAGATTCCTATATTGTCTTGCAAGACCAAAGTGAGGGATGCTAAATTTGTAGCCATTCATGATATAGCTTGAATCCTTCCTTAACATCTACCTTAGGATTATATCCAAAGTCTTTTTGTGCTGCGGTTATATCCAACGCGCCTCTGCTAGGGAAGGTATTATCTTTAGCAATGACTTCTATCTTACCTTTACCCACAATGTCTACTACTGTATGTGCTGCGTCTAATAAACTGTGTGCCCTACCCCTAGTCAAGTTATAAGTCTTGTTTATCAAACCAATATTTGTAGTAGCAGCTACTATACCATTAGCCAAATCCTCTACGTAAGTAAAGTCTAACATCTCACTAATACCCCTAACAATAAGAGGTCTATCATTCATTGCATCTGCGAAGAATTTACCAACCACTCGGTCTTCTACATCTAACGCTCCGTAAACCGCACTAGGACGGATTATGATGTAATCAAATTTATCTTGCATCTCTTTAACTATATATTCACCAGTCAGTTTGAATATACCGTACAATCCTTTAGGATCGCATTTAGCATCTTCTTTTACTCCGCTACTGAAATTCCCGTATACCATGCTGCTGCTGATAAACACTACTCGCTTTATCTTACCATATGCATATGCTTGCAACGAATTCAATGTACCTTGTACCATAGTCTTATTAGCTTGCATAGGATTATGCTGTACTACTTTTTGTCTTGGATAACTAGCAAGATGAATAACTGCATCGAAATTTCCATTCTTGCATAACCAATTCATCATATACATATCAGTGATATCTATATCATATAGTTTAGTTGTCTTAATCTTCTTCTTGCGTTCTACCATCAACTTAGCAAGGTAAGTATGTGTCATTACCCCATATGTAGTTTCAGTATCAGTAACCGTAACATCATGCCCTTGTTTCTCAAGTTCATGTACTACATGGCATCCTATAAAACCAAAACCACCTGCGACCAATATATTCATTCAAATTTCAACTTCCAAAATGTTAATTGTTTGTGCGTTAGATATGCTCTAATCTGATATATGTGACCGTAACTATATATATCATGGTTACGATGCCAGCTGGGTGTAGGATTAGAGTTTTCCATTATCCATTTACCCGCATCTGTTTGTTGCCATTCCCAAATAGATTGTGCAACCATTAGATCAGGATCTTCAACATCACCCATTCTAATAGTGTGAACTACTTCTGTAATAGTCACAACTTCTTCACCGATATCAGATAAGTGTATCTGATACTTGGGTATAGCGAATTCATCTTTAGACTGCCATTGATGCTTTGATAGGGCCATGACTTTGATAGTTTTCTAGCTTGATATCTTCCATCTTGAATCCATCAATATCTTTTATAGAAGGGTTGATCCATAGAGTAGGTTGTGCTAACGGTGCTCGTGACAGTTGCTCTTTTACTTGGTCTACGTGATTTTGATAAATGTGAGTATCACCGGTACTGATGATCAATTCACCAACTGATAAATCACATACTTGCGCTATCATATGAGTAAACAACGCATAGCTAGCAATATTGAACGGGGCGCCCAAAAAGACATCTTGACTTCTTTGATACATATGGCAAGATAGTTCTTTATTTTTGTTAACATAGAATTGACTCATAACGTGACAAGGGGGCAATGCCATATCTTCTAACTCTCCCGGATTCCATGCTGTAAGAATATGTCTACGTCCGTTTGGATCTCGTTTTATAGCTTCAATCAGTAGCTTTAACTGATCGACTTTATATCCAGTTAATCCATGTAACGGTTTTTGCCAATCTCTCCACTGTACTCCATATATCCTACCCAAATCACCTTCAAATTTAGCTTTAGGTTTCCAATATGGTGCTAGGGCGTTTGGTGTCCAGATAGTTACGGTACCGTCTTTAGTCCCGTGGGTTATCTCAGCTAATCTGCGCTCATCAGATGAACCTTCTATAAACCACAATAGTTCTCCAACTACCGCTTTCCAAGCTAATCGCTTTGTGGTAACTGCGGGGAAGGACACACTAAGATCAAAGCGAAGATTACGTCCAAACACACTAACAGTACCTATGCCAGTTCTATCATCTTTTTCTTCTCCGTTATCTAATATGTCTTTAAGTAAATTTAAATAGGGTGTCATGTTATTTCCTAATTGACCAAAGTGAAGTTCCTTCATATAAAGTCAACATCATATTTTGTTGTTTACTAAAAAGATCAACACTTGTAATTACATCCGGCCAAGATGTACTATAATCGTGGCCACACATTATTCCATCTGATTTCATAAATTGTTTATAAAAATTTAAATTTAACATACATCCTGGATTAGTATGAGCCGCATCCATAAAAAATAAATCAACAGGTCCTCCTAAATAGTTAATATAAGGACTGTTTCCTTTAATTGGAATTATATTAGTATATTTACTTGTATGTTCTTTAAAGATGCGTTCATTATCAAACCGATCAACACAGTAAATTGTCACTGATGGGTCGCAGTTCATTGCCCAACATACAGCACTTCTACCCGTTAAAGATCCAAACTCTATTACAATACCGTTTTTTGGGATATTGCTTGCCCATAATGCTATTTGTTTTAATTCAGATATGGTCGTAAAACCAGATATGGCATCATCATACAACATTATTTATTTTATAATTTATTCTTGTGGTGACTGCGGGGAAGGCCACACTAAGATCAAAGCGAAGATTACGTCCAAACACACTAACAGTACCTGTGCCAGTTCTATCATCTTTTTCTTCTCCGTTATCTAATATGTCTTTAAGTAAATTTAAATAGGGTGTCATGTTAATTATGATATACTATTAGAATGTAGATGTCAACCTACTCTTGTCCAAACTTCATATGAATGATCATCATACATTTCTGATTTCATACAGGTGAAGATAGCATTGATATACGACAAATCAATAAATGTATCGCAGTTATATATAGCAAATGTTTTGGTCAGGTGAATTTCATCAATAAGATGCCAACTGCTATTGATAAGTTTTGCTCCACCAATCAACCAAGAGTCTTTTCCCGCATCCTTATATATCTCATAATGAGTAAGATTGGGTAACCACATTGCACCATTTGGTGGTTCAAATTCATTGCTTGATATAATGATGTTTAATCTGTTTGGTAACGGTTTTTTCGGAAGACTTTCCCAAGTATTTCTTCCCATCACGATCGGATTATTCATAGTTAATGATTTAAATCTAGGTAAATCACCTTGGATTTTATCCCAAGGTAATCTATTTTGATATCCTATACCACCTTTAGGATCACATGCTAATATCAGCTTCATAGCTTATTTAAAAATTTATCCGTTTCCGGTTGTACCGCTTCTGCAATGCTCTTAACATTTAAAAGGAATTCCACACTTAATACAGTATCACCTAACTCATTCAGCTTCCTACTTACTGCTTCTTCTATCTGATCAGGATCTAAACCTTGTGTTAAAAACTTTTCAATATTGATAGTCTGTTGTTTTTTACCGTGTAACTTGATTACTATCTTTTTTATGAACTGTACCGGTATCTTGTTCTTCTCAACATCATCAAGTATATGTTCCCATTTCTCTAAAAAGTCAGGAGACATTATGCGCTAACTTTTGCTCTTGCTTTTTTTGCCTTAGCTGGTTTGACTGATAAAGATGATTTTGGTGCTGCTGCAGGATCTAATGATTTTGCCTCTTTCATCAATCGTTGTGCTTCAGCTAACAAACCCTTAGCCTCGCGTTCCATGTTTTGTGCTTGTTCTACACGCTGTTTAGCTAAGTTAGAATCACCTAATGCATCACCAGTAGATACAACAGGTGTATTAGTAGAGGCATTCTTGCTGTTTCGCATTCTACGTGCTACATCTGCTGGATGTTGCAATCCATGACTCTTATCTAAATCTGCCATACGTGCTACAGCATCTTCACCTTGCTTCATCTCAGTTAAGATTTTGTTAAGTTCACTTAGCTTGATCTTAGTCTGTGAGTTAGGTGTTACAATAATAGTCTCTGTTTGGACCTTTTTCAGTAGACCTTCTTGATGTAAGAGTTGCAAAATCGGTCTACCGTCTGTACCTATAGTACGGCTTAATGCATCCGCCAATGATTCACTGCTTTGCCCAATATCACTATCAATACACCGTATTAGCGGATCATGGATATGCTGATTTAGTGTTTCAGTGTATGTAACCAAACACATGTGCGGTTCGCCGGGAACCTCACGAAAAATAATAGCAACTTTACGGTCGCCCTGTTTACCAACGTGTCTTATAAAACTCATATTGTTCTCCTTGAGTAACTAACTTATTTACTACACTAACACAGTCATTGAATTTTTTTATGACCAGGTAAGTTCATATAAAACTGCTTCTTTTGGATCTTCGAATGCCGGGGTCAAAAAATCAGACTGATATATAGAGATAATACCATTACCCGAACTAGATGTATCGTGATCTACTTGTATTATAGCAAATCTACCTTTAAGGTTGTTTAATATCCATAATCTGGATTCTGCTGTTAAATTAGATTTAGCGATAATAAAGTGTTTTGGTACTTGCTCTAGTTCTCTAGTACTATACCATACTAAAGGATCTAACTTGTATTCATTCATGTTGTGTCAATTTATCTAACATTTGGTAATGCTCATATGCTTTAACAACTGCCGGAGTAGTGTTAGTGTTAGTTGGTACAACTTCTAACCACAATGAATCGATTCTCTCTGTTGTATCTTCTGAATATAGTCTAGGTTGATGGATCTTTCCATTCTCATATAGATGAACCGCCAGAGACAGAACCTCACCCCACGGATATGCCGATAGTCTATATCGAGTTGGGTCTTTTACCCAATCGTTACCAAACGAATAGTAATTTCTTACCACTTCTATATAATCCTGAAGAGTAGGACAGTTAGTACGGGTAACGATAAACAGGACATCCTCCTCGGACACTTCCTCCGCCAATAAACTACGCAAACAACCACCAAGACTAGTTCCAATATATCTCATGCGATCACCTTTCTATCAGATTTAATATAGTCACTATACACCTTTACACCATTCTTTCTGATCCATTCTACGATAGGCTGCGGGCTAGTGTTAAATGCATCTTTCAGTTCAGTGTAAGACAGTGTGCTATTGAATTCATAAATCTCATATTGACGTTGACTATTTACCCTAGCCCTAAGTAACAGCATTTGTAACGGAATACCTTTTGGAGCAGGTACAGTAGATTCTTCTTTTAGAATAGCAACAATCTTTAGTTTTTCCCATTCAGTATATTGGTGCATATGCTCAGCTACATCAAACAAACATTTAAGCCCTAGCATATCCCATATTGCTAAGTACGGTCTACCTTTTTTCTTACTAGGTCTCATGCTTTACCTTGGCCGCCGGCACCAAATTTGCTATCCCATTCTGAGTCCATAGTGATCTCATATCCTTTTTTACTTTTTAACCAAACAGCAAAATCAAGTTCGATTTTACCTGCTTTATCTACATTTTTTGGAACTTTAACTACATTGTTAGGCAATAGGATTCTTGATTTTGCATGATGCCCTACAATGTTGTCAAAACTTGTATTTTTATGCCAAGTAGAATCTAAGTATTCAATAGCAAATCTTGTCGCTACCTCTATCGGGGCAAACTTATAACCACATGACATTAATCTTGGTCTAAGGATTCCGGTAAGTTGTACATCTTCATTCCAATTATGAATCCACACTCCGGTTTGATTTTCTACTTTCCAAGGATCAGATGATAGATGGGTAATTCCATGAACATTACATGCCTCTAGAAATCGTTTACTTCTCAATGAGAAGCCACCATTTTGTATTACTAGCGTTTGTGGTTTAACTACAGCATTTGGTTTATCAATCCATCTATATTGTAAATACAGATGTTCTATATTAGAATAATCTGCACTAAATTTTAATCCGCAATGTGTTGGTGGTCCGATATAATCATATTGATAAAATTCTTCAGTAAATTTATCTCCATTTAAAACCCAACTATCGTCTTGCACTACTAAACAATATTCTGTTTCAATAAAGGCATACAACGAATGCATCATAAAAACACTATATTGTTTATAGTTTAAAAAGAATATATGTTTCCATTCTATTTGTTCTGGTAAATTTGCCGGCTTCTGTGCAGATAATAATAGTCCTCTACTACCCGGTAATTCTTCCATACTTTTCAGTATAGAGGGGATAGCAGAGGACCCATCATTATGTCCAAATACAGATACGATAGTTAATTGGTTATGTATCAAACCGGTTTATGCCAGATGATCATCATAATAAGCCCATGATCCAAAGGGCGGGGTAATATCTTTTGATCCATGAATAACAAAAGTAGTATCACAGTAATTCTCGTCACCCCAACTACCACAAGGATATCCGTCAGTGAATACAATCAACCGTTTGGGTTCGCGACCTGATTCTTTTAGATATTCGAAGATAGCATCAAAATCAGTACCACCACCACCTTGCGGTTCATATTCATCGATAGAGTCCATGTTGTCACTATCAAAATCTACTGGATTATAGATTTTAGTATCAAAACAGAATACATGCACTTTATAACCATCAAATGTATTCATCATGCCGCTAATTTCACCAAGAAAATCCCTAGCTTGCCTGCTGCTAATACTACCGGACATATCAATAGCAACATCAACCTCAATCTCTTCACCGGGAGTCATACCAGGCATGATAGCATCCATATGCCAAGCGCGGCGTGAAGGACGAATCCAAGAGTAGTCATTACGAATAGCACTGGTCAGATTAGTCTGTATCAATTCACGCCAGGGCATGACCGGCTCAGTGTATTCCTTAATCATTCGCTTTACACCAGCTGGCAATTGACCAGCTTCAGCCGATTGAGCAGCATTGATGATGGCCTGCTTTACTTCTTGGCGCATCTGATCCCGTTCCTCATCGGACATCTTAGGGCGTTTGCCTTTCTTGTCACCCTCATCACCTTCACCTTCACCGTCATCACCGTCCATGTGATCATCAATCATCTTATCCAAAAGATCATCGATGGAGATTTTCTCAGCATTCTGGTAAAGGTCATCATAAATCTCTTCGGATGATTTACCATCATATTTCAGTTCATATAGACAAGGAACTGAGGTGATAAATTCACCTACTTTATGCCGCTTTAGATCGGCATTGACCGCATAGTCATTAGCGATATTGAACAACTGAGGATCACGTGTACCTCTACGCCCCATATGATCGTATACCACATGCAATACTTCATGCCCTACCAAAAATTCTACTTCTTTGGTACGCAACATCATAATAAAGCGGCTATTATAATACAGGTTAAGCCCGTCAGTAGCAGCCGTAGAACACCATTCATCCGCATTAATCAGTTTTAGCCTAGTGGCAAGATTACCAAAAAATGATTGTTGAAGCAAAAGACCAATTCGGGCAGTGATCAAACGCTCACGTGCCTGATAATCAATCTTGGGATCAGTAGGACCAACCAACTTCTCAAAGTCCTTGCTACGTTTCTTTTTGCTTTTGCTTTTAGTAGCAGTAATACCTGCTACGGCATGAATCACATTAGGATTGAAGTATTCAGCAAACAGGTCTCCCTTAGCGTAGTTTTTACCGCTGAAGCCCTTAAAATCACTCAATGCACTTTTCATATAAACTCCTTTAACTATACCACTATTATACATGGAATCGTATTTATTGTCAAGCCTTACTGTATAGTAGGTCTAGTCTTGCCGGTAAGAGTAATTTGGTACGGTTCTTGGTCCAAATCATCTTCTAGATCATCATCAAACTCTAACGGTATACAGTTTTCCCAAACATCATCATTATCAAATTGAGCCAGGATTTCCGCTACTAACTCGTCAAGTTCTTCCTGAGTACCTTCAAAAGAATCAAAACATCCAGGAGCAAATAGGATATTGAGTTTTTTGTTTTTGTCGTCCATAGTAGTCTCCATTGGGGGAGGATTAAATCCTCCCCCAATCACTATTAACCCGCTTCTACGATATACTTACCATACTTCTTGTGGAACTCATCGAAATTGCTAAGTTGACTGGGTTCTATCGGCAGCTTGTAAGTCTTGAGTGCAATCTTAGCACCCATGACCACCAACTCAGTTTCGAAATTCTTCATCATGTAATCGAAGAAATGCTGAGCCATGACATGGAACTGTTTAGAATCAACCTTCTTATTTACTACAGCATCCTTCAATTCATAACACATAGAAATCGTCAGGGAATACATTGCCGAGATTTCCTTGACGTTAAGATCCTTAACCTTACCTGAAAGAATATCAGTCGGCTCAGGCATCTTACCTGCAATCTTGCGGTGAGCAGCAAACTTTACAGCAAGCCCTTCACCAACAGAACCGGCAATCAGATTGAACATGGTATCGATATCAGAATCATCAGGATCATTCAGCAAATCGCTAACAAAACACCAAGACCGGGGCGTTGGGAATGCGCGGCTGCTGGATTTGCTATCGAATTCATACAGATCCTGCTTAGCAAACGACAGATAACCAACCACATCCTTGTGAATGCCTTTGTTCACAGCCCATTGTTGCCATGCAGAGAAATCGGCTCGCATCTCAAGATGCAAGAAACGATTAGCAAGCGGCAAAGGCATACGATAAGTGACACCTTTATCAGAATCACGATTACCGGCTGCGACAATAACAACGTTCTTGGGCAAATGATACTTACCAATACGCCGATTAAGAATCAACTGATAACCAGCAGCTTGAACCGCCGGGGGCGCACTGTTCATTTCATCAAGGAAGAGAACTACGATAGGATACTTACTAGCAAGTTCCTCATCAGGAAGCTCGATCGGGGGAGCCCAATCCATCTTACCAAGATCCTTGTTGAAGAATGGGATACCACGAATGTCAGTGGGCTCCATCTGCGCCATACGCAGATCGATCATCAAACCACCAAGTTCCGTAGTAACATCATCAACGGTCTCACTCTTGCCAATACCGGGAGGACCCCAAATAAATACAGGACGCTTTACTCGAAAAGCCTTCAACAGTGCTTTACGGGCTTGTACGCTTGTAATTGTCAGACCATCAGACAGTTTCGCTACAGATGCCATTTGCTTCTCCTTGTTGATATTTAATAGAACAGAATACAGTATATATGATTACAGATTTATTGTCAACCGCTAACCTTCTTGACAAACTCCGCAAATAATACAGATTCACGGTTAACGGCTTCTATTTCCCACGGTTGTTCATGGTATCGTGCTTTGATACGTTTTCCTAACCAATACAGTTGTATTTTACCATTACGTGCTACTACTGCCTTTACTTGTCCACGTGCCAATTGTTTTACATGTACCATTTCATGGGCTAATGCCAGTACCATACTCAATACATCTAACCGACTATCGATCCCTACCGTAATCTTATAGTGATCAGTGGTTGCGGTTTTAGCTAATGCCCCTTCTTTTTTACTTAATCCAACAACGGTACATATAACAAGATCATACCTACTTTTCTGTAGATTCAGCCGGTTGGCATAAAACGAAGCAGCTTCCTCTAACAAGGGGCGGCGTGTTGCACTTAGAGTAAGGACTTTGATCTTCACAACTACTATTGTATCAAAATATTGATTTATTGTCAACCACTATTAAGTTGTTGATTTAGTTCATCAATTTAGCTATCAATATCAACTGCGACAGATGATGTATGGCAGAGTTAACTTCCGCTAATTTGGACGTAAATTTTCTGGATACTGAAGGTGAAGGACTTCTTCGTACACCAACTTCTATCTTGCTTAACTCTGATACCATGCCGTCGATGTTATATAGCATCTTGCTTAAATCTGGGTTGAACCTGATTGAGGAAAGTTGCTGCATTAACTCTTTGTTCACCATTTGGTAATCTAGAGAATTTTCTATTTTCATATCAACAGTATAACAGATACTAATATTTATGTCAAATAAGGAGGGGCCTATGCCCCTCCATTCAAGCACTATCCTACTAACCTGCGTTTGCGCGAGTCCGCACTTGCTCAAAGGTAGTTTGATTAGACAGTTCACCATCCTTAAATACTGTTTGGAGAATATCCTGATCCACTTGACTTTCGCTATACGTTACTGTTTGCAAGTTTCCGTTTGGTTCACGGATCAATTGCATACGGCCACGCTTGCTACGCTTACCAGTATCCGTTACCGGATCCTTATAAACATCACGCCAGACCAATTTACCAAGCGGACCATCTTGATGCAGCCCGGTATGTTCGCGAACACCAATCGCGGAACACTTCATAGCAAATTGCAGCGTATCACGGTTTACGATTTGAAGCAAAGCTCCGCCCTGACCAAACCCAATATTATCTGCGCTATAACCAACCAGTTGCAGTGAAAGCAGAATCCCACGAATCGTAACAGCGTCAATACCATCACCTTGCATAATACGCACGTTGTTCAGCACTCGGAAACCCTTACTATTAACTGTGTGACCAAAATGTTCATCCAAAATGCGAGCACATTTAGTAACCACTTCTGCAGGATTGCCTGAGTCCGGACGAATCACAACCATAGCACCTGAATCAATGAGTTGCTGTTTGAGTTCAGTTCCCCAAAGTTTACAGGCATTGTAAATGTCGTAGCTATCACTAACCGCAGCCAACAATGCACCAGGTTTAGCATATTGGGTAAGCATATTGCGATATGACTCTACTTCATTCTCACGCCCCCAACTGGTTACGGTGCTATGTTCCATTGCAGGGATACTGAATCCACAAACTTCTGCATCGTAGTATTCTATCGCCGTAAGAATGCCAGCAATGGTATCAGTGCCCATAAAATTAACTAAGTGAGCAGCGCCTCCCAATCCTGCACTTTCCTGACTAGAGACACCACGGGCGCCAAAGTCATGTAGCTTGAAACTAATGCCACTAGGGTCACCGGTCTCTTCCAAAGCATCAGCAATAAGTTGCTTAGATTGATAACTGTTGGTTGCTACAGTAGTTGGATACCACACTGCACGGAGCAGAGCCGTTTCCAAATAACTAGTAAGCCAATAACATTTGGGATCAGTGTTGACGATAGTAACTAGTACGTTTTTAGTGCCAATCACAGTACCTTCAGGAATCGCTTTAATCTCAACCGGTAGCTTGCCACCATGTTGTTTGACGATGTATTCCCAACCTTCGCGATTGAAGGGTTCACCGTGTGCAGTGATAATCTTTTCCGCAATATCAATATCCGCTGTAGTAATCGGAGTGGTCATATATTCACGGAGGAATGCTTGAAGACCAAAGAATACTGTTTTATCCCATTCACCACCTCGGGATTCAATATAACTGTAAACGTATTCAGTACCCTCAGGGTATTGTTTGAATTGACTGCATTTGTAACTATCGGTATTAAGAATTACATTTTTTGCTAACTTCATGATAAACTCCTTATCATAAAATACAAGTTAAGTCTATTCAACTGCTACTACTCAATTTATACATTCTAACACGGTTACATATTAAAGTCAACCTTTTTATACCCATACGTTATAGAGTCGCTAAATGCTTTATTTTATATCAAATAGTAAGGGGTCTATGCCCCTTACATATATGCTGCTTACTTTATCTTGGCCATTTCTGATTGTATTTTAGTCACTACACTTGCAGGCATAGTAACGTAATCTAATTCATCTGCCATCTTTCCACCGTTCTTGTATGCCCAAGTAAAGAACTTGATAGCACTTTGTGCATCTTCAGGTTTTTGATTTTGTAAAGGCATAATGATAAACGTGGCACCTGATATAGGCCATGCTGCTTTATTTGGCTGATTGGTCAATATTTGATAAAACGATTTGTTCCAATCAGCACCAATAGCCGCTGCTTTGAATGCATCTTCTTCGGGTGATACCCATGCACCTGCTGCATTTTGCATTTGTACAGATGTCATCTTGTTTTGCTTCACATAAGCATACTCAACATATCCTATACTGTTTGGTATTCTGGTGACATAGCTTGCAACTCCCTCATTACCCTTACCACCTAACCCAACTACCCATTGTACCGCTGTACCTTCATTGATTTTTTGTTTGAATTCACTACTAACTTTGCTCAGATAGTTAGTAAAGATAAACGTAGTGCCTGAACCATCAGCCCTACGAACTACTGCGATAGCATCATCAGGTAACTTCAGTTTTGGATTTAGTGCAACAATTGCAGTGTCATTCCATTTAATGATCTTTCCCAAATAGATATCAGCTATCATTGTACCAGTTAGTTTTAGTTCTCCTGACTTGATATCTTTGAGATTGATTACCGGAACTACTCCACCAATCACTGTTGGGAACTGCATAGCATTCATTGCCTTTAACTGATCATCAGTTAGTGGCATATCTGATGCACCAAACGTAACAGTACGAGCCTCTATCTGTTTAATTCCACCACCAGATCCTATCGATTGATAATTGATCTTGATTCCGGTTTCTTTGCTATATGCATCTGCCCACTTTGCATACAGTGGAGCCGGGAAAGTAGCCCCGGCTCCTGTTATTTGTGCTAATACTGTTGTAGAAAATAATGCTAGTAATATTGCAACGATATTTCTCATGTGTAATTTCTCCTGGTGTGTTCACATAGATATTTACTCACAAGTATGTTACAGTAATATTACAAAACTCCCAAATAATGAAAATAGTTACTTCTTTGGTTGCGGCGAATTTCCACCAACTGGCCACGTTGCACCTTCAGGTGCTTGAGTGAATCCTAACTCTCCCGGTTTAACGTGTTTACCAGTGAACGGACTTTCCATGATAGGACCATAGCAGCTAGCCAGTTTTGGACCCTTTGTCGATTGGGCCTGTACCTGTATATCGCAGGAGAATGACCACATATTTGACATACCTGTAGTAGATGTATCTCCGATAGTAAATGTCCTAAACACAGCAGGAACTACTGTCCAATTTGGTGCTTGCGGGTAACTACTTTCTGGAGGCATACCAAACAAGCTCCAAACTTTTCCAGAAGGTGCATTACATGATCCCTTCATCATATCTAAGTTAGCTACACTTTTTCCAGTAAGTATCGGACATACTGCCATACCTTCTTTGAACTTTCTACCGTTAACAGAAATCATCTTACCAGTAGGGGTAGTAGATGATGCAGCACATAATGCATATTCACCTGTGCAGATTCCTATATTAGGCCCTGCATAAACACTAGATGAAACTAATGCCAATAGTATTGTTAACCACTTAAGGCTTTTTGAGTTATTCATTTCTTGCTCCTTGCTTGATGTATTTATGATTATACTACTACATAATCTTTTTTGCTAGCACCACATTCGGGGCATAAAAAATCATCAGGAAGAGTTTCCCATTTACCTTCTATCTCTTCATCATGCACATGCCCACATACTACACATACATATATAATATCTTTGATCATGATTATTGTTGTTCTTATTATGACACGCAAAAATATAAGTAGTTTGGTAAGTCACCTAATAAAAAAGGGGCTAAGCCCCTTTTTTATTTTACATTGCTTTTTTAGAAGCGATGGGTAATACCAACACCGATCTCTGTAGTATCATTTGCTACCCCAGCTAAGTTAACATTGCGATATGCAACACCAACTTCAGTACGACGGCTGAATGCATAATCAACACCAAGCGCATATGCCTTAACTTGTGCATTAGTAGTACCGTAGCTTGCCTTCACGCCAAATGCACCAACTTGTTGCTTAACACCAATAAGATTGCCCTTGCTAACAACAGCACCCTTATCTTCGCTATGTGAGAAGAACACTTGTGTATTGTTAAACTTAGTGTTTCCACCGATCACTGTGCTTGTTTCAGCACCTTGAACGAACCTAGCAACAGTACCATTAACGCCACTGAAAGAACCAGATGCGCTATATGAAGATGCTTCTGCACCGGCTAAGCCTGTAGCAGCACGATCATACTCTACTGTAACACCCTTCATAGGAGTAACTGTGATGAATGCAGCATTACCTAAACGTTGACCGCGCAGATTATGAACATTACCTGCAACAGAACCGTATAGAGTACCAAATGCATCATTGTTGCTTACTGCTAAAAATTGACTATGCACATTGCGTCCTAGATCAACGCTACCAAATGCATTTGCTATACCAACAGTACCTTGACTATCACCTAACTGAGTTCCGTTTCCGTTGATGCTATTGCTACCTAGGCTCGTTTCTACTATCGCACGTGCAGTCAATCCACTACCCAATGATTCAGATGCAGTGAATTTGATATTGCTTGTGGGATCGGGATTTACCGCTGTAGTGGTAACACTGCCAACCTTAGTACGGCCAACCCACTCACTCACTTTACCAGATACGGTAACTTGTGCTTGCGCTACTGTAGCACTCATCACTAATAATGTTGCTATTACAATTTTCTTCATGTTTTATTTCCTTTTATCGATAAAAAACCCATTGATAGGTTAGACTAATATTTATGCTATATAAATTCTCTAATAAATTTACTATTTGCACAATAAGTCTATACTCTTAATGAAAAATAGGCACCGAAGTGCCTATTTTGGAGTTTCTGTTTATTGGTATACCTACCTCAGCAGCTGGTTTTAGGCAGCTAGCGTGTATAGATCATCATTTGCATCTATGGTTTTTGCGCTTTTATTTAGGGTCTTTGAAGTTATCTCTTGAACCTTTCGGTCTACACCCAAATCAATAGTCGCCTACTGTGTTGCCTCTTTCGCTATCTCACCATGTCGAAACCTTGTCGCCCCCATCAGAAGCGCACTTGTGGTCGTCAGCCACAATAAAGTGTGACGCAATGCGCTTTTGGTGGAGGCGGGGGAAATCGAATCCCCGTCCACGATGCCTTCACTACGAAGGAATTACAACAATTCTTTATTACAGTGTCTATTATATATTTATCTTACCGCGTAATCAAGTAGTTTGGGTATATTACAAAATTCGGTAATTCTCATTCTATTATTTATACTGTTCATCAAATTTGGCTTGTAACCAAGGCCAATCATAACTCAACTTTAACTTTTCAAAAGCACCATCGACTTCTTCATAATAGTCTACTGCATGTTTAGCCCCGTCAATACTGTATTGTGCAAAAGCTCCATCACCAACTGTTAACCACGTATCTAATCTAGTCTTGCTCACTTCATTATCTATATCAGTACGTAGCTTTAATGCTTCACGGAATGCAGTACGCCATGTACTCCATTTATCGGTGTTAAAGCTAGCTATGCCGCTAAGCATATCTACTACTTCATGCTCATCATCCATAGTAAAGTCAAGACCTTTACCTATATTGGCTAAAGTCAACTTCTTGTTATATGCAATCATACCTTGATGGCCATATACCAATCCATTTACTGGGTTCTTTGCTTGAAATATATAATGTTTGGGTAACTGCAATCTATCCGGTTGCCAGGACCAATCAAATCCACCGTTAACTCGCAACTTAGCAAATACAGTAAACAACCAAGGTGTATTGCTTGCTTTTGCTGCTGCGTGATATGCTGCTACTCTACCTTTTACACCATCTACTCTAACTACTCTATTAGCTAAACCTGCCGTTACTCTTTGCAACTGATTGAAGTTTTCATCAGCACCTGCTTCCCCGTTACTCAAAAATACAATATCCATAGGACTTGATTTTATCAGTTTAGCATTCTTGCTAATGTACGGATAATCATATAACTCACGCTTTACATGATTCTTTACTTCTTTAGGAACTATAATTCGAGTTCCACCTGTGCTTGTAACTTGTATCGTCTTGGTATCTGTACTCCATAGATTCATTGGTTCTAAATCTATCGCATTGATCTCTTTATTATCTTCAGTTACAAACACCGCATAAGGGAAATCAAATTCAGTATTGATATTAGACAAATGTGTATCATCAGATACAATCACTGGGGCTGGGAATCTAACTGCACATTGATGCTGATTGAAATTGATCTTTCCATAATCTTGTAAGGTCTTCATATCACCAATCAACTCACGTAGTTTATTGATATTGATCAAGAAGGTATCCCCAAATTTTTGTCTATCACTAGGGAATACATGTAGTTGATCTTTAGAAAAAGGATCGCATATGTAAGTCAGATCAAAATTACCGTAATTACATACTGTGCTGATTGCCCAAACAAAATGTTCTTTTTTGTCGGGTAGTTGGGCTAACATCTTCTTGAATGTCTCTAAGTAACTATTCTCATACTTGACTATCAATCTACCTTCGTTAGCAAGGGAAGACATATCCATATTACCGTGATCTATGTAAACCACATCATGCAATACATTGGTAGCCTTTGCTGTTCTTTGTCTGACAAAGTTTAAGTTACTAAGATGTTCGATTATATTGATGTATTTGGTATCGTTGGCAAATGTTTCTCTGTTCACCATAAAAGTAGTACCCCAATGACTCCATTGAGTACCAAACACATGTGTCATCTTTATCTGCCAAGGGTTAGGATAATAATTAAAATCAAAATCAGTATAATCTAACTCACTATTCAATATCCAACATAGATTGCTTGTAGATTTATTGATACAACGATTGATCGTATTCACCCAAGAATTCAGATACCTAGTCTTATGTATATTGTTAAAACTTGATTTAAGTTTATCAAACCTGTCCTGTGATTCAGGGTTACCTCTATCAACAAAGAACATATCTATATTTGTTTTGACTTCGATAGTTTTCTCTTGAACATAGTTAATTTCTTTGAAGCCTTGCATATAAGTATGCCCATTCACAAAATATGTTTGTGTATTCATACTTTCTTTAGATCCAAACGCATGTATATATTGTGCTTGTTCAATGTTTGGTCTCCAATTGAAATCAAACGCACTATAATCTAAGTCAGGGTTTAATGCCCAAAATATCTCAGTAGGATGTTTAGTAACCAAATCATCTAATGTAGTCTCTATAACATATCGGTTAAAGTTTTGTACCTCTTCTTTTAGTTCTGCTCTATCAAGATATACTATTTCACCGGTGTTATCAGGAAGTACATATTTAGGACCATCATTCTTATCAGCTAGTGTACCAAATTGATATATGTATTTTGGTGTCAATTCATCATGATGCCAACTGAAATCAAAATCATCAATATCAATATCATTTGGTATTTTCCAATGTTCTGTATTTGGTAACCTTTTAGCTTTGATGACATCTATATATTTTATCAATGTATTTTCATCGGCATTA
>Ga0181348_1000174_pt1 | contig 25327 bp, 14 predicted proteins | sample Su13VDMM110DN_FD_130092 | JGI IMG/M metagenome (GOLD analysis project Ga0181348, IMG submission 130092) | Freshwater viral communities from Lake Michigan, USA - Su13.VD.MM110.D.N | ecosystem: Environmental > Aquatic > Freshwater > Lake | place: USA: Michigan | collected 2013-07-16
TATTACCTATTCCAACTCTGTTATTAACAGAATCAAAAAACAACAAGCCACTATCAAAGTTGACGTTAGCTGTACCGCTAATAGCGTCGCCAAGACTACCTATATCTCTACTTGCAGGCATTCGTCACCTTTTTCTTTTATTTATTATGGTTAGCCTATTAGGAAGCTGTTAAAAATATTATGGTGAATTCGAGTTTCATTGTTTCCCTCTTAACAAGCCATTAGAACACACGGCACACAATAAGAACCATCAGGATATGTGCAAGTGACATGGCTAGATGTGACCTTGGCAACCGTCTTGGATCGGCGAATGTCATCGTCTTGCGGTTTGGCTGTGCCATTACCAGCAGACATCAACAGGTCGCCCCTTTGCACTACAACGCCTTGAGCAATGCGGATAATCATGTCGCCCGTCATTGCGATGTTCATGTCGTAGGAGTTTGCCACGTCGTCGTTGTCCCAATTTACGAACACGCCCGCGACGTTGGGATCAGCCTCAACATCAGAAACCTTCATTTTGTTGAGTTGTTCATTCGGTAGCGGGTTGCCTTCAGCGTCAAGCCATTCACACATTTCATCAAGGTTTGAAAGCACCGTACCCTTCAGCAAAACAGGATCACGCGCTCCATTCAGAAGCTGCGACCACCGGGCAAGATGCCCACCGTTGAAAGAAACGGTTGTACCGGAAACAGAAATGGACCCCTCACCTGTCCCACTTTCATGAAAACTGACAAGCGATCCGTCGCTATTTCGGCCAACATACATGGGTATATTGTCGGAGCGACTGATAAACAAAGAAGTGCCATCAGCAGCTTTCTCAATGCCAAACCCGGTACTTGTATTTCCCACACCCAAAATGGCAGATATTGCCCCCACCATGAAGCTGCCGCCGCTGTCGATGCGCGCGCGTTCGGTGTTGTTGGTTGAAAATGCCTGATACCCAGCGTCGCGCACATTGATGACATAACCGCCGCCGCTATCCAGACCAGTGTAAACGCCAGTAGTGTTTACTGACGAACCAAAATAACTCAAACTAGCAAAGTTGCTACCACGAACGCCAATGGCACTATGGACAGATAATTTTTCTGACGGCGAACTCGTCCCAATCCCCACGTTGCCAGCGGCTTCAATACGCATACGTTCGGTGCTGTTGGTCGTAAACAACATCGGCGTATTTGATTCATTATGCAAATAATACGCACTTACATTAGTGCCAATAAACCATGATGACCCGGCAGTTGCTGTATTTCTAATCTGAGAATCTGTCCCCCCAGCAACATGAAGTTTTGAACTAGGCGAACTCGTCCCAATCCCCACGTTGCCATTTCCAGAAATTCGCATACGTTCTGCTCTACTAATTGAATTAGTAGAAGTAGTCATAATCTGCAGGTAAGTTGGCTGACTTGTAGCGTTTGCAGCGCCCTCTGACATCAAATTAATAGCTATAGTATTGTTAAACGTGTTACCATCGCTAGTTGAAGCGCCGATTACATAACCTAACCTGGTATCAGTGGTAACAGCTAGAGGTGAAGCTTTTGTTCCCAGGGATTTTTTCATGATTAACCCCGGATCTGCACCATACCCTATAGCACCATAAACTGGTGAATAAGTACTATTTGAAGCGGTGAGGTAGATAGTAGGGTTAGTCGATTTATCCGAGACGGTGATTGGATTTTCTGGAGCTGAGTTACCAACACCCACGTTGCCATTGGATACAAAGTAAGCTGCTGTGCCAACTGTGAACGTGTTGGTAGAAGATGTTAGGTTTGCAGAAGTTAGAGCGCCCCCAATAATAACATTACCTGAAACGTTAGCAGTACCTGTTACTTGTAATTTAGCATCTGGAGCTGTATTAGCAATCCCCACGTTGCCAGACGTATCCAGGCGCATCCGCTCGGATCCACCTGTGTAAAACGCCATGGGGTAGTATGTGCCAGTTCCAGTTATTCCAGAAGTTAAACGCACATCTGACGTATCTGAACCAGCTCTAAGTTGTGCAAAAGATGCGTTGCCTGGGTCTGGCCCTCCAAAAGCATTAAAGGCACTGCTGAATCCCGTTGCATTTGGGATGGTGCCAACTGAGGTACCGCTGCCTGCGGTTGTTGTTTGGAAGAAGACGCGATTACTTTGTGTAGCGTTACTAAAGTCACCCGTAATGCGCTGCGCCGTGCTGCTAAAGGCAAGATTACCAGAGGCAATATCTAGTTTAGCGGTTGGCGAACTCGTGCCAATTCCAACTCTGTTATTAACAGAATCAACAAACAACCCATCACTATCAAAGTTGACGTTAGCGGTAGCAGTAGTACCTAGTGTATCTGCTAAATTTCCAAGACTTCTTGCTACTGTACCGCTCATCTCTCATATGCCTTTTTATTGTATTTATTCATACATAATGTTAACAGAGCCAGCATCGAACGCATCGGTACCATTGACTGTTGTTAGGCGGAGGCGGTCGAGAACACCGGCAAGAGCTGGAGAAGAACCACCAAAGTAGTTGATATTATTGGCTGTGTTTGCCGCAAGTGTACCTGATGCAACCCAAGTATTACCTGTTATATTAGTAATAGTACAAGCCCCTGCGTAAATTGCAGCTGAGTTTTTTACACCAGTCAGAATAAGACCTATTGTTGAAATAGCCGGTGAAATAGCAGCAGGAGCAGTCTGAACACCTTGTGAGTTATAACCAGTTGTGGTTATTGAACCAGATCCCAACTGCACCAAGATGTTACTAGAACCGTTTGTACTAACACCGCTGAGCATTACCGTTACACGTCGAGCCCAAGATGGAATACTCGTAAAGTCTATAGATGTACCGTTAGCTGTTTGAGCCGTATCCAGCACCAATGGTCTAATAGTACCTGTACCATCTGTAACAGTACCGCTAGTTGTTACATTACCAGTAATATTAGCAGTACCTGTAACAGTCAGATTCGCACTGATATTAAGAGGGCCACTCATTGTATCACCAGACTTACGAACCGAGTCTTGATACGACGTGGCAGCGAAACCAACAACTTCAATCACATCACTAACAGCAGCACCTACAGCAAGCACGACAGCAGAACCAGACGATACGTTTACGTCATCAACATTGCTGAGCTTGGAACCATTCTGGTATACATCAATCTGACCAGCTGTATATCCACCGGTGATTGTGAATGATGTTTGATTAGCAGTGGCTGTGAAGCTCTGTCTTACTGGAGTTGTTACTCCCCCACCTGCAGCGAAGTAGTTAATACCAACAACATCAATTGTAGCACCAAGTGCAGCATTGGATGTTAGAGTAATTGTAGAACCAGAAGATGTATTTACATCAGTACCATTGACTAGCTTGGAGCCGTTGTAGTAAGCATCCAGTTGACCTGTAATGTAACCACCGGTTACTGTGAAATTATTATTGACTGTAGAGTTGGCTATAAATGTCTGGCGAACAGCAGTGGATGTCTGCGCAGATACAAGAGGAGTTGTATAACCCTTTACCTCAACCAGTGAGCCATTTGGTACCGGTATCGTTAAGTCAACTGTTGATCCAGTTGATAGATTGACGTCAACACCATTGACCATCTTGATGCCGTCAATAAACACATCAGCAAGACCAGGAACGTATCCTCCTGTTACAGTGAACGATGACTGGTTAGATGTAGCTGTAAACTGCTGATACAGAACCTGAGCTGTATTTGAGATAATAAACGATGGACCAATACCAACTACTTCAATTAGTGCATTGTTAACAGCACCGGTCGCCAGGACTACTGTTGTACCGTCAGATACGTTAATTTCAGAACCATTACGAAGTTTTACTCCATTATAATAAACATCAACTTGTCCTGCAACATAACCACCTGTTACGGTGAACGTTGTTTGGTTGTTGGATGCTGTGAACTGCTCTCTTACCGAAGAATAAGCAGCCATTAATGAAGTCCAGGTAGTATTAGCCACAGCTTCAATGGTACGAGTATTGGAGTTGTAGCGAATCATACCATTGGCAGTAGCTGGTCTTTGTGCTGTTGTACCACCTGGTAGTAGAACAGCATCGGTACCTGTAATGTGTAACTTTACAGTCGGCGCTGTGTTACCAATACCAACATTACCATTAGCAACAAAATGTGAATTACCAATAGCGACAACTGTTGTATTGACTACGAAAAATCGCGAAGTTGAATTACCAACAGAAATACTTGTCAGGTTTCCGCCAATTTCAAAAATGGAAGTAGCATTAGCCGAGAACAGAATGCCATCGGTTGTGTTGATAGCAAGCTCTCCTGAAGACACTGTAAGTGTCGTCGGGCGAGTACCACTTACTGCATTTCTTCTTAGTTGGAAAACCGTGTTAGCCATTAGCTCCAGTCATCTTTCTTTGGTGTATTCTTATTTACAGTTTTTTTGTCAGACTGCTGTAGCTTTTCATATTCGCTTTTCAACTGCTCATACTCCAGAAGTAACTTTTGATAACCATCATTGACAAGATTATAGTTTTTCAAATGTTCTTCGTAGTTTTCTTCAATCTTGTCGCACTTTTCTTTTAAATCACTAAGCGACAAAATCTCATCTCTGTATCTAGCATGCTCTTCGCGGAACGTATCACGCTGAATAGTTGTTGCCTCAAGACCAGCAAGAAGCTGAGTTATTTGAGAATTCTGATCCTCTAAGTTTCCTCTTAGTCCAGAAATCTCAAAATCTTTAACAGCTACTGCTTCTTTCAGGATTGAGATTTTGGACTCAGCTTCTAAACATCTTCTTACGACATCAATCAGAAATGTTTCTTGACATTTTAAGTAAGAAATTTGATAATTATCATCAGACATAACGAAATCCTCCAGATTTAGAAGGAACCTCCATCAAGAGATCCATATACTATAGTTGTACCGTTTGATTGTAGAACTTGACCATCAGTACCAACGGTCATTTTTCTGAAGCTAGTCGTACCGTTTGCAACGAGCAAGTCCCCTACCGCATAGCTAGTAGTACCAGTGCCACCAACATTAGCAGCCAGAGTACCAGTAGATATGTTGGTTGCATTAGTGTAATACGAAGCTAACTGACCATTCAAATATGTGGTATTGTTTGCCGCGCCGCTATAGCTGGTTGAGTTGATAGTGACACCAGAAAGTGAGATCTGACCAGCTGTAATGTTTGTGTTTACAGTAGAGTTACCAACGAATTGAGATGTTGTGTTGATGTAAACGTTCGCACCAGAGTATACAGTCGTGAAGTTAGTATTGGTACCAGTGAAGTTGATATTACCAGCAACAGTGTAATTACCAGAAGTGTTTACAACAGCTGCACTTAGACGAGCATCTGGTAACGTGCCAGATGATAGGTTCGTAGCGTTGGTGTAAATCGCCTGCCCATCAACAAAGAAACCAGTTGTATTGGAAACAACGTTGGAGGTTGTATTACCTATGGCTAGTGACGAACCATTTAGAGTGGCGGTATTACCAGCATTGATAGTGATAGAGGAGTTTGAAGTTGCAACGTTGACTGTAGAGTTGCCAACAACCAGATTAGCATGGTACGTATGTGCACCGGTGATGGTGAATGCGGCAGAAGTATTAACCACATTAGCGCCAAGCTGCGCCATCGGTAGAGTACCGGTCGTGATGTTTGTGGCGTTAGTATAAAATGCTGCTGTTTGACCATTTAGGTTATTGGCGTTGTTTGCAGTTCCCTGGTAGATTGTAGAGTTAACTGTTACTCCAGAGATAGAGATTTGACCAGCAGAAACAACAGCATTTATGGTTGCGTTACCGACAAACAAAGAGTTGCTTGTTAGATTGACATTGGCACCAACGTTAACGTTGGCGAAATTAACATTCGCCGCAGTAAAGTTAATGTTACCACCAACGGTAAAGTTAGCAGATGTGTTAACGTAAACAGAAGCAGCTGCACCAGCCAGGTTGTTAGCGTTGTTTGCTGTTCCTGAATAGTTCGTAGCATTGATTGTAGCGCCAGATAGCGAGACCTGACCAGCTGTGATCTCTGTATAAATGGTAGCGTTACCGACATCAACCATAGTAGTGTTGATAGTAACATTAGCACCAACAAAGAAACCAGAATTGAAGTAGTTGTTTGTGCCTTGTAGCACAACGTTACCACCAAGAGTAAAGTTACCAGATGTATTAACAACAGCGCTGCTTAGTCTTGCATCAGGTAGAGTACCAGTTGTAATGTTGGTAGCATTTGTATAGTAAGAAGGCAGCTGCCCGCCTAGATTGTTTGCGTTATTTGCAGTGCCAGAGAAGTTAGTTGTATTGACAGTTCCGTAAGTTGTTGTATTGCCAATGTAAATAATATTGGCTTGGAACCCAGCGATATTGAATGAATTGTTTGTCTGGTCAATAAAGACACTGGTATCAGGCTCAGGCAAATAACCATCAAACACTTTCCAAACACCACTGACGTGATCTCTGAAGAAACCAGTATGTTGGTAGGTGCCGTCATTGTATCCAGCAGCGAAACCAATATCAGGATTAGATTCAGACTGACCTCTAGCAGTACCACCAGAAACATAAACATCGATGTTGGTATTAGAAACTCTGAAGATAGTTGAGTTTGCGAATGTGATATTGTTATAAGTGCCATTGTAAGAATTAGGGTTTACATTAGCTACAATGGCATCAAAACCAGCTTGGTAATTGTTGTTTGCCGTGAAGGTAACAACAGAACCATTTCCACTTACATTAGTGATAGTAGCCAAAATACCCTGGTTCAAGAACAACATGTTATCGGTGAAAGCTACTGTATTACCGCTAACAACGTTATAGGAACCACTTACCGACAAGTTACCAGTAACCGTTAACGAACCACCAATGCTTGTGTTACCAAGAGTTGACAGCGTTCCAGTGTTTACAGCAGTTGAGTTGATTGTAGTGAAAACGCTAGTGTTACCGACAGTGATCTGGGTTGTATTGGCAATAACATTTGCGCCAACATTTACTGCAGTAGTAACGTTTACGTTCGTGAACTGATTGTTTGAACCAGTGAAATTGATATTACCAGATACAGTGTAGTTACCAGAAGTGTTTACGTAAGCAGAAGCAGCAGCGCCACCTAGATTATTAGCATTGTTTGCAGTTCCGGTGTAGATCGTTGAGTTAATCGTAGCACCAGAAATAGCAATCTGACCACCAGTCATATTAGTATTGACTGTAGCGTTACCTACAAAATGCGATGTGGTATTGACAGTTGCATTCGCGCCGACAGCAATGCTTTGACTGAAGAAATTGTTCGCGCCAGTAAGGTTAAGGTTACCACCGACGGTGAAGTTACCAGAAGTGTTTACATAAACAGATGCCGCTGCACCACCGAGGTTGTTAGCGTTGTTAGCTGTGCCAGAATAGTTCGTCGTATTTACAGTACCGGAACCGATACCGACTGTGTTTGTTGTCTTGTCGAAAGTAAAGCCAGCTGCAGCGTTTAGATTTCCGCTGTCATTAAACTGAATTTGTGTATTAGAACCTGAAACACCAGGAGGCAATGTCTGCCAGAAAAGCGATGATCCATTTGATGTCAGCAACTGACCATTTGAACCAAAACCACCATTTGCATAGATTTGTGTAGGAACAAGATTGGCAACAATAATTTGGTTAATTGCACTGGTTGAGTTCGCAACTAAAGCTTGGTTGGCAGTAAGAACACCTGGAGTTCTTTGTCCAGCAATGGCAACAACACTGCCATTAGGGCTACCAAGGAATAATACATCACCATTTGATGTATACGCAAGCTCACCATTGGCTAACCCAGTAGGATTCGCATTAGTCGTACTACGTTTAATCTGAATCTGATTAGCCATTAAAAGCTACCCCCATCTAGGTCCATTTGTTTTACAACATATTTATTGTTTGCTGTATTATACACCAGAGTGCTGTTATTCGCTGGAGGATTGGTTGACAAAACTACGTCAGAGATTGTAGCAATTGTTAAGTTGGCAACTGCATTAGCGGCATACGCTACAGCATTCGCGTAAGTCGTAGCATCATTAGCTAACATAACAGCTGTATTGGAATAACTGCTGATATCTGAAATTGCCGCTGTCACAACAACTGGAACGGTTGCTGGAGCAATCAACAACGAACCGTTTTGATTTACAACTTTTACCTTGTATTGGTTACTTATAATAGATTTTATGGTGTAAGACATTTTACCTGGTCACTTGTGGTGTAACAGTAACGATTCCTTCAACAATACGAGAACGAATGCCTGAAGCATCTTCGACCTCGACATCATAAACATAACGCCCAGCTGTAATGTTGCTGGTGGTAGCTGCATTCATTGATAAACTGACGCCTCCATTACTGGAAAGACTAACCGAAAATACAAAAGAATTAGAAGAAGAATAAGACTTTCTCATTTGAGAGTTAGCACTATAAGAAGTGAAATTGATAGGTTCGTCTAAGTTGTCGTGGATAATATACGTTGTATTGAACGTAGTTCCTTGATCAATAACTATGTTTACTTTATTGGCCATTTAACTTTCTCACACTATTGATGTTCGAACAAATCTGACAACGACATTTGCTGATGTTGGTGTCAGCTGCAGTGCAATGTTACCACCATTGATGATTGCGTCAAACAGACCCATCTGGGAAGAGTTAAAGATCGTGCCATACTCTGTTAGATACGGTGTTGATCCATCGTGTACCAGTAGTATCTTGGTCAGTTGGAAGCGTGCAGGTGTCGTTGTTGCGTCAGAAAGCTGCACTGTGTACTCGTATGAACGATAGAGAGACGCCGACACAGTATCGACGTTTGCAGCAACACTGCTGTTATTGAACGTATAGTTATTAGCAAACTGATGGGCAACTGAGTTGATTAGTATTGTACCTGCTGTAGCAACATTGGACGAAAGAGTCGTCACCCCAGCTACTGTTAAAGTATTAGAAAGTGTGGCATTTCCAGTAACAGTAATAGTATTACTGAATGAGGAGTTTCCAGTTACGGCGATTGTATTAGAAACACTAATAGCTGCATTAACTGAAACAGTTGTGGCGTTTACAGTCATCTTCTGAGCACCGGCAGCAGCAAAGGCAAGAGTTGCTGTTGCTGATCTGAATAATCCAGTGTCTGTATTACCAGAGAAAGTAATCGAAGGCGCGCCAACTGAACCGGCAGGAACGAATGCTATATTTGATATTATTACATTATTTGAGTTTGTATTCGATACGAAGGATTGATTCCAGTAATCAGTTGTATTACCCAAATTGAATGTGTTATTTGAAGAAGGAAGTAGATTGTTTGCGAAGCTAGTTGTACCAGTAACAATAAGATTTATTGTATTTACTGTTGTACCAATAAAATTGTTTGAAAACACCGATGCAAAACGATTAGTGGTGTTGCCTAAATTGAAAAAGTTATTGGAACCAGGTATGATATCCCCGCCAGTTGTGCCAGCATACGCTAGGTTACCACCAATTGAAACGCTACCCTCAATTCTTAAATCGCCGGCAATATTACTTGTTACTGCGCCTCTAACATTGAGTTGGTTAACGTTAGCAATACCGCCCACGATTATTGAGTTTGAGAAATTCGTATTACTTACGAAAACTGTATTGGTCGTATTAGCAAGAAGTGTAGTAACTGTACTATTACCAGTTATCGTAAAGGAAGCAAAAGTTGCGTTAGCTTTTAGTGTTGTATTGCCAGTGATAGTGACTACAGAGTTGGCATTCAGGGACGTGGAGGTAACATTGGTCGTGGAAGCATTGATGTTAAGAAAACTTCCACCAAAAACAATGTTACCTCCAGTAGCAACTACAGAAAATAAGTTTGTTACTGATGTTACGCTAGAAGTTACCGAGTTAACAGCAAAAGTTACTAAACTAGAACCAGTATATGTGAAGGCTGTATTAGTTAAAAGGTTTAATGTGTTACCACCAGCCAGTGATCCACCAGCAATACCAGTGTAAGCAACTAAAGTGTTTGCACCAAAGTAACCATTGACGTAACCATTACCACTAGAAATCGATCCACCACCAGTAGCATCAACAGTTACTGCGTTTTGTGAAGCAATGGATGTGAGTGTGTTTGTCTTGGTAAGCCAAGAACCAAAAGTATCTGTCGTTAAAACATTGGCTACGGTAATAGTCATATGTTACTTCTGCCCTATCAGTTGTCTCAGCAGAGACTTTATCTCTTCGATATCGGTTTTCATTTGCTCGTTTTCTTCAACGAGCTTTTTCAGCTTCATTTTTTCTTCACGTTCTTCTTTGTATTTATTCAACTCTTTTACATTCGTATTCAGTATCGCACTGCTCTGTTTTTGCCTCACTAAATCTTTATTGTTTTTTACTTTTAGAACCTCACTCATATCAAACCTGCAGAGCCAAACATCTCATGTCTGACATTCTTGGAACAATATGATAATTATTTGAGACGAGAACGATTTTGATGGAGAAAGTTTTGAACGTATCAAATACAGCATCACCAGCGGTGATGTATCGAGAGATACCGCTGCTGGCTGCGTACTTGAAAACGCCAGACTGAGACTGTAGCCCTGGAATTTTACCAACTGCAGCGTTGGAAGAAGTGATGGAAAGATTCGAGGAAACAGTCAGTAATGACGAGTTAGTAACAGCAACAATTTTCCTTACGTTGATTTTGCCAGTTGTGTTATCAGTTACATAGATGAACTCTCCAGCACTAAACGCTGATGAAGAACTAACGTTTACAGTCGCTGAGGTTGTATTGACTGTAGCTGAGTTCGCGATTATCTCCAAAGAGGTAGGTAGTTCGTAAATCAACTCAACAAAATCTTCAGTGTTAACAAGACTACTTACCAGAGCAGAGCTTGTTGTTTCTACCATAGCCGACCAATCTTTTGATTGTAATGCATCGCTGTCAGCACCTGATAAAACTTTTCCATAAACTTTCAGATCAGTTCCTGCAGGTCTGTATGCACTCAAGTAACATACCAAATCTTCAGCATCTTGTTGTTCAGCAAGAACAACGTTTTTGGAAATATAACGTGTCGCGCTCGAGTAACTATTTCCAATTTCATCAAAAGATGTTATCGACGAGATAGTTGTATTTACAGCAAGATTAGCATTGTAGATGGTTGTGTTTGCGATACCAAACTCAGCGACTGATGATGCATTCGAGGAGGAAACATTAGTGATATACAACACAGATGAGTTGCTGAAGAAAACTGTTCCTGAAGCTGTAACAGTCGAATTAGCCTGCTGAACTGTATCTCCTATCACGAAGTCACCATTGGCGTTGCTGTAAGTTGTAATGTATCCTTCAAGAGTATTTTCAGGATAAACCAGGTTGTGTGTTGTTGTTACCGAACTTCTAATTGTGTCGATGTAAGGACTAATCTTAGAGTTGGCTGATAGTAGAGTAGCAGTAACAGTCAAAGAGCTGTTTCCAACACCAGCAGTTGGTGGGTCGGCATACTCATTACTTCTTGACATGATTACTCGAGTCTTATCAATAAACTCATAAGGAATTTCATTTGCGATGGAGTAGCTTGAAGAGTCACTTGTTCTGCTACTATCGTTTGCTGTTCCTGAGAAAGACCAAGACGTAAATGTGAAATTCGGTTCGATGTCTGGAATGGTACAAGTAATACCTTCATACATAATATCAAAAACATCAGTGATAACAGCTGACGCGCCTGACGTTCTTCCTATCACCAGAGCTCCCTGAGAATTGGCGAAATTCGAAGTTGCGTTAGATGACACAGATGACATTGTCAAAAACATATTGTCGCCACCAGTAATACTGCTGAAGTTACCTGTCAGGTTAGCATCACTTTTTACTCTACCGATGATAGCTGCAGAGTCTGTGAACAGCACATTACCAGCAAGAGTAAGTGTTCTGTTCGTTGCATCGGCTGCAGTTATCTGAAGAATTTGTATGTTTGCGCCTGTATTCTTACCAACGTAGATAAAGTTATTCACAGTGAAATCAGTTGTGTATGTAGTGTTCGCATCAGGAACAGTGATTATGTTACAAGCTGAGGTTGTCGAAACATTACTATACACAACTGATGGAGCGCCATTAGATAACGTGTTAGATGTTGCACTTCTTAGTGTGTTTGCTGTATTAAAAACACCATAAGTGTTACTTAACAAAACTTTGGTAGTATTGGCAAAATAAACAGTGCCTTTACCTGTAGCCTGATCGATGTTAGCTGTTGATGTTCCTGCTGGCTGAAACAGCTGTTCACCCAATGTAAATGTATTATTTATTGTTAGTGAAGCGATATGCATATAGTTATTTGATACTACAAGCTTCTCTTGCTTCAGATAGTCACCGATCTTGTTTGTAACAACAAGATGATCGACATTATCATTTTTGAAAACAGCTGTTGCTGATGAAGATGTGAAGTTTGCAACATAGGCAACGTACTTCATGCTTTCGTTTTGAATTGGTGTAAAATTCAAATCGTTAGATGAAATAAACAATGATCCAAGTTGATTGTTAGTAAAAATTGGTGTATTCGTAGAAATGTCTGTTCCACCAAGCTCTCCGATCCAAACGTTGTAATCTGGGTTACCACCAACTGGAATGACAACGATTGCAAACTGTTCGTTTGATCTAAGAAGAACAGGCGTTTCGAATGTAAACGATGTAGCCAGAGAAGCATCTGAGCTTACATTAACCTGAGAAGAAAGTAATGTTTTAGTAGCGTATGGTAAAGCTTTACGAGTGGGAAATCCATTGCTGGTTTCTCTTATCTGCACTTCCACACCATACGTGCTGGATTTTGACTGGAAGTAAAGATCAATCTTCGTTAAAAAAACTGCTTCAACACCAGTTTCAGGTTCATTAACTATAAACGTTTGCGCAATTGGTTTCATCTACTTCCTACTTCGTTATCTCTTAGGTGGTCCATAACCTTGACTGATCTGCGAAATGTTTCTTGGCGCATTTTCAGGTGGGCAATGTGGGTTACCAATATCTCTATCAAAATATTGCCAAGTATTAGTTTGAACATCTTGACGATACACAGTTCTGTTCTGTTTTTCTTCTTCTATATTTATTGTGCCGGATCTGATCTGAAGGTTAGACTTGCTTTTCTGAACAGACAAAGGAGAACAAAATAAAGTCTCAGAAGCCTGCGTTCCAACTGCGTTTTCACCAACAGTAAGATCAGGTATGTCTGTAATTCTAAACTCAAGTTCGCCTGTTTTAAAGGTGTTCGCAGGAATAGCTAGAATACCATAAGCATTACCAGAAGAATCACTAGTGATTGGGGTACCCCAATCTGCGATGGTAGCAAACTTAAAATTACCATCGTTTCTTGAGATGTAGACAAGTTTACCATCATCAGTGAAGTTATTACCACCTGATGGAAACAATGTTCCAGTATATTGTGTCAACGGAAGAACATCCTGATCCATCACAATACCGTCAAGATAAACATAAAGTCTTACATTTGGCTTCATACCACTTGCGAAGAAAAAGATCTGTCTTGCTGGGACGTACATTTGAACAGAAACATCTGCGACATAATTACCAAGCTCAACGTTAGTGTCAGAAGTTTTAGAAGAAAATGTTTTGTTAACTTGTTGTTGTTGCTGAGAAAGAGTTGTAGTAGTGTTGGTTTCCCAAGTTTGCAACTGCCCAGCAGCATAATTACCACCACTGTTCTGGATCATTCTATCACTAGACTGCTGACCAGTAATTTGTTCCGGTCCATAATTCGTCCAGCTTCCATATTTTGTGCCGAACATAGAGTTTAAACTGTTAGAAAGATTCATCCAATTGGATGAAAGATCAACACTGCTGTTGATGACAGGATTCTGAGTAATGTCAGAATCTAAAATACCAGGTGGATCAAGAACAACTTTACCACGATAATTGAAGATGTTACCTTCAATGCAGTTTCTATACTTAGAAGCATAAGGCTGCTGCTGGTTTACATTATTGGCGGTATGTGGCATCATAATCACATAACCCTTTTGAACTGCAGTGGAAGCTGCAGCATCAAAATTCATACCGATGGTTTGTTGACGGAAGTAAGGTCTTGCTTCTGTTTTGTTGGTGTCAATAGCAACCATATAAGCTGGATCTTGTGTGTTTCCGATCGAGTGGTTTTTAAACGGATCAACCAGAATACCATTTTTGAATCTGTTTTGACCTGTATCACCACTACGAACCAGAAGCGAAGAAGTTGCTTGCTCGAGTAAAGACAAAGAGGTGTAGTATTCAAGTCTGTCAATACGTGTATTCAGCTTGTTGATGTCAGCCATTGTATAACGTTTCGTTTGAAGAATGCTGGTCTGAACAGCATAATCGTAACGATTATATTCTTTGGCTTCAGTTGGAGTCAGTGATGGGTAAGGAGCTACCGTAGCAACACCAATACTCATTGTTCCTGGAACTTCTGGAGGTGGCGCTGGCGACAGCGAAGGTGTACCCTCAGTGACCAGGATCTCACCACCAGTTGTAAGAGAAATTCTGTCTTTTCTTGAGAGGTAGTATTGAATTGTTGATTGATAATTTGTTCCTGGTGATGGTAGGTATGCGCCATTGGAACCATACGAATAAAGAGTCAATGTACCAGAAGGATTTACAGTTGCCGATCCAACCGAAGAAGCATTAGCAACGGCTGTGTTTACAGCATATGGTCTGAAGTCAACACTATCTCTCAGGTCGAATACATTTCCAATACTGGTTGAGTATTTTGGAATTTGCCAGATTTGAATGGCGGATGTATTTGATGTGTTTGCATCGTCAATAGGATATGAATTAGCAGTAAAGAACCCAACACCCTGAGAAGTATCTGCTACGAAATTGTCAACTGAAATAAGCAACGTTGCATTTGGTGCAATTGGTGCAGTTGTAAGAACAGAAGCTAATCCGTAGTAGCCATCTCTCTGTCCATTATCGAGCCTAAAAGAATCTGTTCTGTTAGGATTTGATGTTGAATATGTGTTTCCACCAGTAGAATCAACATAAACAGCATTCAGCTTTAGGACATCAGGAATACCAAGGCTCCAAGGACCAGTTGTTCCTCCAGCATTTGTATTGGCTTGAATTTTGATATATGTAGATTTCTTGATCGCTTTAGCAATAGGAATAGTGCTTGAGCGAAGAATATCGAAATACACTGATGCACTAAAGTTCGCGTTAGCAGTTTCGCCAAGAGCCACATTTGCTGTTGTTGATGACGTAATATTGATTGTTCTTGAAGAGTTTTGAAAATTGATTGGAACGCCAGCTGGCCAAGTCTTTTGATGCGCAAGATTAGAAGAAGTGAATGCATAAACAGAATCAACGACCATCAATGTATTGTTGGCAATAGATCTAATCAATTTTGTTGCTGTGTTACAGAAAAAATAATCACCAACAGCATATTCAGTTAAGAATATTGTTGATGAACCAACAACATTTGAAGAAGTTGTGTTGACTGAGACATTACCAGTTCTTGTGTTACTATAGCCTGTAGCTACTGGAATTACAATAAACGAATTCTCAGAAGTCGTGCTCAAAACTCCAGTACCATAATTGAAAGTTTCTGTTCCTGTTCCTGCAGCTGATGCAAGAGAAAGTGATAGTGAACCACTGGATGCTAGGAAACTAGCATTTGCTCTGTTTCTATAAGCAAATTGCCCTGTTGCTGAAAACCCATCTGGCTTGATAGCTTTTTGACCGAATGGGAAAATAGCAGTCTCACCAGCTGACTCTTGAATCTTAGCAGTATTCGCGCCACTGAAATCCTTTTCAAGAATAACATCAGCGACTGCCCTCAAACTACCACTATAATAAATCAAGCTTCTTACGTCTGCGATCTTTTGACCGGCAAGAAGTGATATATTAAAGATATAAATCGAGTACTTTGCATCAACGCCAGGAGAACCTTCGTAGTACTCAACGCCACGAACAAAGGCAGTACCAATCTTTGTTGAAGAAGAGTACGATGTACTAAGGAATGTTTTGCTTGTTAGAGCAGTCTTAGCTAAATTATGAAGCTCTATCTCAGCAACCTGATCATTATTGAAGTCTCCAACCAATTCTGAAACATTGAAGTAGTAACCGAAATTGGCTGTTACCAACTGATTATCTACAGTAACATAATCTGTAGCTTTACGTAGATCGGTTGTGTTGTTATTGATGAACTCTACACGATATCCCTTAACATAACCAATACCTGGTGATGATACAATATTAAGATAAGAAGTGTTTGCATTGTTTGATGTGTAGTTATATTTTTTGTCAGTGCTCAGTAGGAATGGGTTTACAATATAGTCACCATTAGTTTCAAATGTACGACGAGCTGTATCCTTAGCAAGAGCAGCATACTGTGGATCGTTTTTGATCGATACAGGCAATCCGTTCTTGAAGTCACAAAGAGAAAAGAATGTAGAAGTGTTTGAGATGGTAGATGTATCTCTTGTTACCAGTGTAGGAACAAGCTTTAAGCGATGTGCGCCAGGAGCATCGTTGTTTGGTGAACCAGCAGCGTTATCAAGAAGTGATGTATCGATTTCTGGTGTGATGATTTCTTCGTTAGCTTCAAAACCAACAGAAACGCTATCAGGTATATTGTTGTATCTTGTAACAACAAGAGTTTGTGGCTCAACGCGAATGAAGAAACCTTTCTTGAAGATCACACCTTCGGTTGTCGTGAAGGCATAACCCTTACCTGTTGAATTGGTTACAGTAGCAGTAACTACGTTACCGATATTCACAGCTGAATCGCTCTGAATTTGTATTACTTCAGCGTTAGAGAAAACATCCTGCTGAGAACCATTGGCAAATGTAGATGCATTTAGATACTTGATGTACAAAGTGTTCAGATTTGGATTTTCTGATTCAAAACCGGATAAAGCATTTACAACGCGAGCCTGAAGACCATTTGAGTTGAGAGCAATCTTACCTACGAAGTCATTGATATTGGAGATAGCTGAGTTGTTTGCGTAGTTATCTTTGATCTTAACGTAGCTGTATGCGTTATCGAATGTGAATGCACAACCTTCTACAACCGAGCCTTCCTTGAAAATGTGGCGACCGAACTTGTCAATCTGATCCTGCAGAATAGTCTGCATCTGATTGAGCTCGCGAGCCTGGACAGCAGCAGCTGGTCTGTATAAAATTCTATAGAAGTTTTTTGTTACTTCGTAATCATCGAAATACGGTTTACGAGAAAGATCTGTATCTAATGCCATTCTGTCCTCTTAGAACTTTAGAACCAATTTAATTTCTTCTTTACTTGTCGCGCTACGAGTAACAGGCGCAAAACTTTCGGAGTATATAACCTTACCTGAATCTCTAACCAAGTCTGGGTTCTTGATCAACAGGTGGTTGTTACAAGTACCAGATGCTCCGGATGTCTGGCCGATTATAGCATTTGATCCAGCTTGGAAATTAGTAGCATCTGAAACATCATTAAGAACCAGAACCGGAAGAACAGTAGTAATCGTTGCCGTAGAACCTAGCCCATTATTTATAATGTCACCAGCAACAAAGTTTAGTGCTTGACTAACATTTGTCATTTTTATATATGTTGAGTTGGCGAAGGTGCAGATACCATTCGCATTCGTCGTTGTATCTTTAACTGTTTGACCAACAGTAAAAGAGCCACTCATTGAGCTGACAACCAAATCTTTTTCATTTGACATAGAAACAACTCTACCAGTTGCTAGAGAAATTTCTTGTTCAACATATTCGTTGTCTTGAAACGTTCCTGTAACGGATGTTAGTGCGATTCTGGTTGTCTGATTGAAACGATTACCAAAACTGGCTGATGAATCTTTGGTTCCATTGGCTGTGAAAATGCTATCAACCGTGGCATATGCATTGACTACGTTATCGTAGATGATGTCACCGTCGGCAAACTGACCAACAACGTTGCTCATGAAATACACAGTGTTGTTGACTACTGATGTGATGATTCCTGATGCACCAGAATTAGACTGCGTAATAATAGCAGCTGAGTTACCAACAGGGAAACGATTAATCTCGAAAGCGTTCACATTAGCTGTTGAGTTTGAATAGTAGCCATAGATTGTATTGGAAACATTGAAAGTTCCTTTGACACTCTTAAGCTGTAGGAATGACGAGTTACCATAAACAACCACACCAGCTGCATTGGTTGTCGACTGAACAACCACTTCTCCAGAAGTCCATCCTGAAGTTGTAGAATAGCTAGCCACATTAAGCGTAAAGTTAGCGCGGTCAAAGTCTGTAAGAGTTATTTTGATTTCTTTAAATTGTGGATTCTGGAGAATTCCAACCTTCCTAAACTTACCATACCCAAGCAACTCATAACTTTCATTGCTCAAGTTGTCAAAAGAGGCATTGATTCCGATATATCTACCACCTAGTTCTGTTACCGAATCATACCCATGCCCGTATACAGGAGAAATAATAGCACGAGCAGTAGCGTTCGAACCGTAGTTTGTATTTGCATAGATGGTTACGTTAGCTTGGGTGTATCCAGATCCAGGATTGATGATCGTCGCACCAACAATCTCATTGCTTGAGTTAGCTGCATTGTTAACGACAGCAATAGCAATAGCATTAGAACCATCGCCTGTGATTCTGATGGTAGGAGCAATCTGATATTCTGTTTGGTCATTTGGTAGGTTTATTTTAGCAACAAGAGTAGCATTGCCACTTGCGCTACCATTAGCAGTGGTCTTAAAAAACACAGGATAGCCGACTCTGAAAGATCCAGTTGGGTCATTGATGGTTATGTTTGGATTGCTTGATACAATTGAAATTTGCGATAGCTGCAGAGAGGATTCGCCGCTAACGAAAAACTGAGTACCACCACTATTAGCTTGCCAGGTTCCAGCCACAGCAGAAAGAATTACTGATGAACTGTTAGCAAAAGCAACTGCAGCATTCGCACCTTGATTAACACGACTCGAGTTAGTCATATTAACCTTTTCACCAACAGTAAAATATACACCCGAAAGTGTTGAGTTGGTAATAGCAATCTGAACTGATGTTAGATTTGTATTTGATATGTATCCGTTCGATCCATTCAATACAATTGATACTGGTGTACCGACAACTGGCATTTTGAAGTGAACATTAGCTGATGCTGTAAAGGTCGTTCCGAATGGTTGGTCAACGACCAGAACAGTTGTATTCGGATTGTTGATTACTCTGCGAATATTACTGACTGTGTTCGCACCTACTCTAATGTATTCACTATTAGCATACCCATTGGCGCTACTATTCAGCTGAGTTCCTGAACCATACACAACTTGGTTATCGCAGTACATAACTGCGGTAGCTGTTTGCCCTTGTATTGTATGTCCTGTTTGTGTTGGACCCTTTGTGAGAGCAATACGCGAACCAGTAGTCGTTGCTTTCAACGCCAAAACAGTAGCATTAGCAAAATCAACATAGTAGCTGGTACCAGAGGACAAGCCACCGACTGCTGTGTTGCCTGTATCTACAGTATAAGTGATCAGATCATTGGCTACAAAAAAACCAGATGTAGCAAGAGTGATTATGTTATTTGAACCTCCACCAGTGCCACCTGTTACTGCTGTATTAGCATTGAACGTTTGGGCAGTAGGAGCTGCGATGGTGATCGTTGGAGCTACAAAATATTGCGAACCAACGTTGCTTACATTAACAGCTGAAATCTTGCCTGTTGCATTAGCTTGAGCATTAGCCACGCCACCAGAACCAGTACCATTGGCTGTTACTGTTACAACAGCATTTCCTGTATAACCTGAACCTGCGCTAGTAACAAATGCTAGGTTCATTGCACCAACGTTACCAACTGACACAGTTCCAGTCTTCAGTGTTCCGGAGTATGCAGCGTCAACGATTGGATAACCTAGCGAGAACAGTGTGTTAGCAACGTATCTTGTTACCTGAAGAATGGTTGTGTTCGCAGCAAGAACCTTTCCAGATGCACCAGTATCTGATTGTGTTACTGTTGATTCAATGTTAAAGTAACCTTGAGTATACAAGTAGTTGATGTCATCATATGGTTGATCCACAAAATAACCAGTAGTCACAGTTCCCTGAATGTTCGCTAGATCTAAACGTATATAAGTGTCAAATGGTTCTGCAACTAAAATCTGCTTGGAGGTTCCATTAGATGATGAGATTTCGCGAATCTGACCAGCGCCGAAACCGGACTTCAAATATATTGATGAGTTGGTGTAGTAGTCATCTGTACTGGATGCTGTGTTTGGAAGCTGAATGGTATACTTGTTGACCATTCCATTGATGTAACCAGTTTCATAAACAAAATACTCATCTCCACCATTTGTAATTTTGATTACGTCAATAGAACCTGGAGTTGCATTACCCTGAACAGCTGTATTAGGAACAATTGGTATGTAGTCTGCGGTGGTGAATTTTGTGTTGGACGCAGCATCAATGGTAAACATGTACTTCCAAACGTAGCCATCACCAGTTTCGAATGTACCTGCAGTTGATGTGAGTGATGGCTTTATTGTTGAATTAGCGTCATTGTTGTTATCGATGCACTTGTAAACTTCAAAATTGTTGGTTACGACATAGAATTCTTTACTATAAAGATTAGCATCTGTCTGATCATATGAAGAATAAACTGTGTTGGCAGTCCAATCGATTCTTGGTACCATATTTGTTACATCACTGTCAACCAAAAGCTTACCATACAGTAGATCATCATATAATGTTTGTTCTACCTGAGCAACTGAGGTATTGGCTGCTAGAACAGCGCTATCATCATTACCACCAGAGCTGTTAGCCCATGGCTGTGATCTGGAGGCGAACAGATAATAACCATTTCTGTTGTCTCGAATGTCTGTAATGAAACTGTTAGCTTCGTTAATGTAATGGTTGATTGTAAGTATTGCCATTATTCACTCAACTGCCTTTTATCTTATATTTATGTTTGCGTTAAAGAGAAAGACTCTGGTTCTGATTGATTGGATATCAATTCGTTTTTAATTCTGAATCTACCAAACAAAGCGATGCCTGATGGATGAATGAGGTCTTTGACAGTTTTCTCATATACATTTAGCATTCTATTAACAACGATATCATAAGAAAAGTCTTGATAGTAATAGCTATCTTGAATCTTCATAACATCGCTCAGGAAGCTCTTGTTGTTTTTCCAGTAGCCATCACCAACACCATCAAGCTCGATTACTGCTGATGCAGTTACTATCACACCTTCGTTGCCTGGTGTGGAAAGAAATACCGTATCTCCGGGAGTAAAACCATAACCTGAGTTGATTACTTCAGCTGCAACAACAACACCCTGAGCCTCGCTAACGTTTGTTGTAATGTCAGCATTGTGTCCTTTGGTTCCACCTAATCCATCAGGTAATCCTTCGCCTGCCACGTCTGACTCAATAACATCAACATAAGGATTAGCCGAGTAGCCTGTTCCTGGGTTGATGTTTGAAAGATATGCAATAGTGCCTGCTTCAACAGTAACGAAAGATAATGTATCTGCGATTACAGAGGTTAGATTTGCTACTGGGTTTTTAGGAAATGACCAGGTCAGAGAAAGATTAGCGTTTATGTAATTGGTTATTTTATCCGTGTTCACATACAAAATTTCTTTATTGATCAGACCACCAACCTGAAATGTAGCACCTGTTCCACCACCACCGATGACACTAACAACAGTTGCTGTAGCTCCATTGCTTCCTGTTACATTATCACCAACGTAAAAGTTTAAACCAGTGCTGAAGTTAATCATCTGTATCAAGGATGTATTGGCGAATGTTATTGTACCATTGGCTGAGGTGTTAGAGCTTACAATGGTTTCGTTTTCTGAAAACGTTCCGATGTTATTTGCGATATTCAGATACAAAGCAGTTGCAACAGTAACAACAGCGTTCATACTGAACCCGCTACCACCGTTGATCAGATTAAACTGCACTTTACCATTTTCGTTTCTGACTGCTGCTACTCTAGCTTTACCACTAACACCAGTTCCGCTTACATCCAGAATATCGCCAGCAGAAAATCCAGAACCACCATTCTCGATTGCTACTGCAGTTAAAGATCCCAAAATGGTTGGTGCATTATCAAGAGTTATTTGTGGAACAGCAGAGCAAAGAATCTTTTCATTGTATTTGAATCTACCATTGACAGAAGACAGGTAGATGGTATGAATCAATCGATTGCCGACGATTTTTTTGTTAACTGTCTCAACAACAGCTGTGGAATTACGACTACTATTGTAGATTTGTTGACCAATCAAAAGCTCTAAGTATGGGCTATCTGAAACTTCAATGTATCTTGGAATGTCCCATTCAGCATCAGATGGTTTAAAAAGAAAATTGGCAGGAATGTAAATCTCAATATCTTCATTGAACAGCATTCTGAAAAGTAGCTCGTATGCGCGAGGTGTGCCTTTTGCTCTGTAAAGATCAAGAATATGCTTGACGAGTAGTCGTTTATCCGCTATAATCGACTCTGGGAGCGAATGAAGATAAGTGTTCTTGAAGTACTTGATGAACTCTGCTTCAGTTGTATCAATGTCTGAGTTTTCGAGTAAAGCTCTAGCATACTGTAAAGTCTGCTGAGAATTTTCCATCCACTCATAATATGCCTTTAGAAAGGCAATGAAGTTCGGTCCTTCTTCCTTATAGAAAGCAGGGAACTGCTGAGGAATAAAAGGCGATACGAACTTCTCAATAGCCATTAGATAGCAACCACGCTGATGTCTAGGTTTTCCAGATCAATTTGAATTAGATCATTGCCAGTGGCAGTAATGTCCTGGTTCTGTGGTGTTGCATAAAATTTGATGGACGAAGAATCAACGAATGCATTAATTTGTATTTTGTTTAATGCAATTATTCCATTGTTGTAGTCGATTGTTCCAGCAACAGTGTATGATTCGTATCCTGTAAGTGTAACATCTTTTAAATATATGTTGGTTGAAGAATTTGTAATCTTATACTTACCACCAGCCAACTGAGACACTGTAAGTGTGTTGTTTAATTCATTCAAGTCAGTGTATTGGTATGTTCTGTTGTTACTAATGAACTTAGTTGTAGAGAGAGAACCTGGAACAATCGCGTTACGATAGTTTATGTCAATGTATATGTCTTCATTTAGATCTGGATTAACGTCTTTACGCATTACTACTGTTGTTTCGTTACTGCTTATGCTTGTATCAGCGTCATTGATTGCTTCTTCTAGTCTTGATAACTTAAATTCAATGTCAAAATCTGTAAGATCTTCTTCATCGTATATTTCTATTGCGGTTGAAACAATGTTTTTAATATCAGCTGGCGTATAAGAAGTATCGTTTTCTTTGAACTTAACTCTCGTTGTAAGCTGGACGTACAGATAATCAGGGTCGATTACCTGCGGTGTAATGCCCAATGTGCATCTAGCCTTTAGGAAGTTTTCTATATCCATCTTTTCATATTGTGCTAGTGGCGCGCCCGAGAACGTTACTGGTGTAATAAAGACCTTACCGAACTGAACTGAGTCGGTAATGGTTTCACCACCAAACACATTCACTGCCTTGACCTCGGTGTAGTTGGCTAGAACAATGTTCTTGAAGTCTTCAGTTGTTACTGCTCTGTTTTGTGTTTGAAAATGTCTCGGTGCATTGTATCGAATTGACTCGATACCTTCAGCGTTTGCACCACCAAAAGAAGCAGCAACTACTGTTACTGCGCAGTTTACAAACGAGCCAAGACCATTTACAGGACCAAGGTTATCATCCAGAGTAAAATCATTTGATCCGTCAGCATCAGAACCTCTGGTTGTTCTATAAGCTGCTAGTATCGTTGAATCATTTAGAGGCTTACGACCAAATACGCCATCACCAAATACGATTTCATAGTTGGTGTCTTCAGTTGCCTGTAAGAAATACACAGCAGAGTTTGATGTCAACCCATACAAATTTTCGGCTCTGGTGAAGATTGTATTTGTTTGACCATTGTTTTCTGACGTTAAAACCTGTAAAGAGTCAGTATCAACGTTTTCGTTAGAAAGAATGAAACGTTGCGCCTCTATCGTAGCATCGAAAACGAAAGCGTCATTTAAGTAGAAACCTTCATAGACACTCAAATTAGCTGTAAAAAACCCACCACTTGGATAGATCGTTTCTGACTCGCTTGTTACGTATGTGAATGTACCGTTGCCAGTCTTGCCAGTGAACTTAGTAGCTGCTGGAACCTGAAAAACAGATAAGTTAGACTGCGGAAACTGAACTGTAAGATCTGCCTTTGAAGACTTCGCTGATCTTGGTATGTAGTTTAGTTCCTTGGCTCTTGAAATAACGCTGTTACGTAGCTGAGCTGAGTCCAAAAACATTTCTGAAGCAACCATGTTCAGATAGAACGCATTCATGTGTGTGTTGTATGTAAGAATGTCAAGCAACACCGACATATTCGAGCCATCGAAATCATAATCAGTGAACTGTGATTGTGCCTTGAGGTAAGTCTTCAGACTAGCCTTGAGCGTATCGAAGTCTAGATTGACAAGGCTAATTGAATTATTTGCTGCCATTTAGCGAACTCTTCTCAAGATCAGATTTAGGTTTTGGACCGTTGTACTATTTATAATAGAGAAAAAGATATTAACTGCGATACGATCTTCTTCTGAATAAGAAAAAATATCGACGCTGATAACACTAGCTCTTGGCTCATGAAACGCAATAGCTGATCTAATAGTGAACTTCAGGTTTTCTTCAAGGATAATATCGTTCGGCTCGAACAAAGCATTGGCTATTTCAGAACCGATTGTTGGCTGGAACAAACGCTCACCAAGCCTTGTGAATACTATGTTCTTGATTGACTGTTTGATCGCCTGATCGTTCTTCACGCGCACGAGATCTTTGGTGATTGGATGTGGAGTCAGATCGTCCAAAAAATCAGAGAAAAGATCTGGTATCTTTTTTGTCTGAGTAAAATTGTCAGCGCGAGTTGACATTCGTTATCCTTAATCGTTAAGTCTGATTTGAGTGCCTGTACCATTGATAATACCAGCTGCTGTTATCTTAATGTCACCTCCAGCTCTTGTCTTCAGTGTAATTGACTCAGCCTCAACAATAAACTCTTTGCATCTAATTCTTACGACGCCGTCACCAATGATCTCAACATGCCCACCAATGTTAACGTTCAAGTCTTTACCAACGTTTTCTACTTTATTTCCAACTATTATTGACCCGGCATCACCATCAACAACAGTGCCTGTGTAACCCTTAACTCTTACATGTTGATCTCCGCCCACATTATCATATTTATCATTGACAATGGTACTTACGTAGGTACCACCAACACCAAGCTGAAAGTTGCCCCCAGCATTCATGTACCTGTTACCAGTTGTTTCTTCTTTGACAGAGCCATCGATGTTGACGTTTTGAACACCAGACACCTTTACGTCGTAGTGACCATCAACTGTAGTGGTAAAGCTATTAGAGAAGTAATAGTATCCACCACCA
>Ga0181348_1000178_pt1 | contig 25231 bp, 40 predicted proteins | sample Su13VDMM110DN_FD_130092 | JGI IMG/M metagenome (GOLD analysis project Ga0181348, IMG submission 130092) | Freshwater viral communities from Lake Michigan, USA - Su13.VD.MM110.D.N | ecosystem: Environmental > Aquatic > Freshwater > Lake | place: USA: Michigan | collected 2013-07-16
ATTGCTGGTGATTTATTAAAAATGTCTGAAGAGCAAATTATTGAACAAGTTTCTTACTTTGATCAAAAAACTAAAAATAGTTTAATTGATATTTTAGAAGGAAATTTTTTGGGAAAATTTCGTTTTAAAGGTGGTGCATCACCACCACCAAGTGGTACAAGTCAATTTGATTTGGTTCAAAAAATTATCAGAGATGCGGGCGGAACACCTTCTTCACGTGCAGCTGATGTAGATCCAATGGAACCGAAATTAAAACCTGCAGATCCAATGGAACCAAAACCACCATCAAAAATAGGTAAGATTGCAACAGGTGCTGGTTTAGTAGGTCTAGGTGGTTATGCTGCGTACAAAGCATTTGGTGACAATGAAGATACTCAAACAGCTGCGGCAGATGAGGTAGATGATAAAGCTCCTGAAGCTCCAAAAACTGATGCTCCAAAAACTGATGCTCCAAAAGCTGATAAAAAAGGAGAATATGATGATATGAGTTTCGGAGATGCTTTTGCTGCTGCTCGAAAAAAAGCAAAAACTCAAGGTAGTGAGTCAACTGGTCAATTTGAATACAAAGGTAAAAAATACCAAACCAATGTCAAAGGTGAAAAATACGTTCCTATGAGCAAACAAACTAAGGTAAATGAATCTTTGCTTGCTGCATTTAATGATATCATGAATTCAAAACATCCAAATCTTTTCCAAGAAGCAGCTAAAAAGAAACTTGATGCAGTCGGTAAAGAAAATGAAGATATCGATAATGATGGTGATAAAGATAAGACTGACAAATACCTACACAATCGTCGCAAAGCAATTGGTAAAGCTATGAAAGAAGAAGTTGATCAGATTGATGAAGCAGAAATACCACTGGTATTTCTTACAAAAGCAACAAAAGCAATGAAAAACACTTATGGTCCTGGGCGTGTTACCGCTAAAGATGGCGTGATTAGTCATACAAATAAGTATGGTGAAACAAATTCTCATGCATACGATCCAAAGAAAAAACAATCAATTGGTCCTCATATAGGCACTATAACTGTTGGTGAAGAAGTTGGTTTCTCTGAAGCTGAACTAACTTATTTTGCCTCTATTTCCAATAAAAATAAATTTTCAGAAACGTAAAACTATGAAAAAAGAAATAATCTTTTCTGAAATAGAATTAGCGCATATTGTTTCTATTATTGAAGGGATGCCAGTTGCACCAACTCCTGAAGACCAAGCTCCAAACCCAACACCTAAAAATAAAGCTGAAGGTGGCAAAGGTAAAGGTAGTTTGTCTGAAAAAGATCTAGATTTAAATATTTTAAAGGAAATTACGGACATGTTAAAAGAAACTAAAGATCCACCAGAAAAACGCACGCCTAATGAGTTGCATATGAATGCAAAAAGAGCTGCTGATGGCATGACTAAGATTAAACACAAATTTGAAAATGGTGAAATTGTTAAAATGACACAAGGTATGGGTAATGCATTTTTGAAAAGACATGCAATGGCCAGAACAGCTGATGAAAAAGATTCTATTCTTATGAGTGCTAATAAAAGTTCAGACATGTTTAAACGTATTGCTCAAGGTGGTGAAGTTCCTAAAGAAAAAGAAAAAGAAAAAATTACAATGCCTAAAATACGCACAATGATGAAAGACGATTGATATGCCTATTAACGCCAACAATATTAAAGTTGGTGCTGTGCAACCACCACCAAAAAAAGAAAGCGAATTTTCTTTTAAAAATATAAAAGAAAATATTAAAAAAGAATTTGATCCTAATTTTAAACCTAAACAGGTTGTAAAAAAAGATTTGACTGAAGTTAATTTAAATCCTCCTACAGTAAGTAAACAGTTACCAAAATATCTTTCAAAAAAAGAAGGAGAATTAACTACAAAAGTTAACACTAAATCTCAATATATGAGAGATATTTTTGATTTAGATTCTTAAACATATAAATATAATTAAAGTAATTTATTAGGAGGAATAAAAAAATGCCATTATGGGGTAGAAACGATAAAGCAGTAACAGCTAACTCAACAACTACTGTTGAGTCATCAAACGGAGCACCAATCGGTGTTTACGCTTTAGTTAAATCTGGCGGGGGAGCAAACGCTCACTTCGGCAATACATCTGCGGGTACACGTGCAAATGTTGACGTTGCTATTTTTGGCAACACAACAATGAGTTCGTTTGTTCCAGGTATAGCTGTTGGTGTATTCGGTGTTGACACCTCTGAAATTAACGTAACCAACGGAGCAATCGCTCTTACATATGTTACATCAGGCGGTTCTGGCTATGCTGCCAACGCTGTTGTCACTCTAGCATTATCTGACAGTACATCAAATGCTTCTGCTGTTAACTCAACTGCTAACTCAACAACCAATGCTGGTCGTATTACTAGCTTAAACATTAACATTGCTGGTTCTGCTTATACCAAATCAACTATCTTATCTACAGCTATTGCTGCTCCAGCTGCTATTAATATTATCGCAAATAACTCTGCAACTGGTTTCAGCAATACAGCTGACACACTTATCGTAGCATCTGCAAACTCAAGATTCCAAGTTGGTGATCGTGTATTTTACGCAGTTCCAACGGGCAATACTCCAATTTCTCCGTTAACTGGTAATACAAATTTCTTTGTGTCATTTGCCAATACGACAACTGTTAAGTTGGCAACTACTTCTGATGGCGCTAATATCGACATCATTGATGCTCGTGTAACAGCTACTGGTGAAGTCCACACTATTCGGGGCGATACTGCTACAGGTTACGTTACTGTTGGTGGCACATTCAAAGGTGTTGCTCACTCTGGTTGGGTTGTAAGAACTGAGGGATCTGGTAATCGTGCTGGTCGAGTTCAATATGAAACTCTTGTAGCAATGGGTTCTCTTGGTGCTCAATCTGCACCATATGGTACACCTGCCACAACAGCTGATGCTTCTGACGACACAATTCTTCCTGACGCTTAATAACAACTGATCGGTATAAATTATGGCAGATAATAGTAAAAAAGTATCCGAACTTCCGCTTGCTACTAATGTAGCAAGCACAGATAGAATTTTAATTCTACGAAGCCCTAGCTCAGATCCTAGTGTTAGAACTATTACTACCAACAATTTTGCTAATGCTTTACTTACGCTGTTACCTGTTGTTTTACCTAATTCGGTTGTAACAAGTAACAGCGTAACAATCACATCAAATGGAACAGCGAATGTTTCTTTCTTTACATTCGATTCATCCACTAATGGAATTAATGATGCAGTTAATATAAAAATCCATGCTAGAGATGCAAATACTGGCGATATATCAACTGGTGAAATTTTTTGTGTAGCAAACACTACTGCTGTAAACAGTAATGTTTTATTTGCAGAAATTGGCGCTAATAAGATAAAATTTAATCCTACGCCAACAATTAATAATTCTACAGGAATTGTCACTTTATTTGTCAACAGAGAATCTGCAGCAACATCAAATGTTTTAATTAAATATCTTGTTTCTTATCATTAAAATTTAATTTATGAATAATATATTATTGACTGAACATAACTTTTTGTTATTTTGTGCTAAACATTACGATAATTCTGGATACATTTCTACAGAAGAATTTATTGAAGATTTAAATAGAATTAAATATATAAAAAAATTAATTACTAGATATGTTGAACACGGTGATTTAAAAGAAAGATTGATACTGAACCATATTATTGTTTTAAATAATTGTTTTGGTGCTGAAGCATTATGCAGAATTTTATATTTAAAATTGAAACCCCAAATGAAATACATAAAACCATTTTTGGTCCTTTTAAATGTTTTTCCTGATAAAATATATAATGTTGGTGATGAGAATATTATAGATACTAATCTTATTGATATGGATAAAACAATAATAGATAGGTTAAGGATTATTTAATGCAAAACGATAATTTAAAAGAGATGATGTCTGTTGGTAGTGGTAGCATCGCAGGCATGGGCATCAATAAAGATGGTAGTCCATATAATGCTGGTGGTAATCCAGCAGACACATACGGAGAACCACCAGTATTTGTTGGCAAAAATGTTTTAAAAACAAATAATACAAATGTTTTAAAAAAAAATACAACTCTTCTTAATCGCTCAACTTTACTTCCAAACTCTAAAAATAAAAAACCTTTAAGAAATATTCTCGACCCAATGACACCAATTGGAAAAATGTGATGAATATTGAAGAATACAATGAAAGAAGAATATCTAATATTGAAACCGTCATAACAAAACTAACTGAAATTTCCGCTGACTTAAATAAAGTACTTGCCGTCCAAGAGCTAAGACTTACACAAAATGAAAGATTAGTATACGATTTGAATGAAACAGTAGAATCTAGAAGAGCAGAATATGAAAAAAAAATTCAAAATGTATATGATGTTATGAACAGAGAAGATAACAAAATTTTAGAAGAATTAGAAATAATAAGAACAGAGCAAAAAGAACAACATAATGCTCTTTCTGATAAAATAAATGACATGCAAAGAATACTTTGGATTTACATGGGTGGATTTTCTGTTGTTATATTTCTTTTAACAAATGGAAAAGAATTTTTAAATATATTTAATTAATTGTTTGACTTTTACTAAAAAAACGGTATAATAGACTTGTCGTTGTGATAAAGGTAAAAGTTCAGTATGGATTGGTTAGAGCACAAATACATTGGTTTTGTTTCGAGTCGTTTAGACAAATTTAAACGAAAAGGTGCAAAACTTTACAATTTTCGTTGTCCTATTTGTGGCGATTCAGAAAACAACAGCAACAAAGCTCGTGGTTATATTTACGAGAAAAAAAATAAGATGTCATTCCATTGTCATAATTGTGGAGCATCTTCCTCTGTTTCAAATTTCATAAAAATGATTGACGTTAATCTTTATAATGAAATGCAATTAGAAAAATTGCAAAAAAATAAATCTCCAGAACAAAAAGAATACGAAGAATTTATAGAGAAAATGAAACCTCCAGTGTTCATGAAAAGTGGACCACTGAAAGGTTTGAAGAAAGTTAGCCAACTTTCACCAGATCATCCTGTTAAAAAGTTTGTTGATAACCGCAAACTTCCAAATTTATATCATGCAAAAACTTTTGCTGTTCCTAATTTTATGGCATATGTTAACACATTAATTCCTAATAAATTTGATAAAAATATATTAAAATATGATGAAACACGCATATTAATACCCTTTCTTGACAAAGATAAAAATTTATTTGCGTTTCAAGGAAGATCTTTAAAAAATACAAATCCTAAGTATATCACTATCATTCTTAATGAGAACAATCCCAAAATTTTCGGATTAGACACCGTTAATTTTGAGAGAACCACATTTGTTTTTGAAGGTCCGATAGACTCAATGTTTGTTCCTAATTCAATCGCAACAGCTGGTGGTGACATAATTTCTGCATTAAAAGAAATTGATAAGAAAAATCTTGTTATTGTATATGACAATGAACCTCGCTCGCCTGAAACAAAGAAAAAACTTGACAAAGCAATTTTAAACGGGTATAATGTTTGTATATGGCCAGACAACCTTGAACACAAAGATGTAAATGATATGGTGTTGTCTGGATTATCTTCTGAATTTATTATTCATATTATAAAACAAAACACTTATAGTGACCTTACGGCTAAATTACAACTTACAAGATGGAGTAAAGTGTGAATACAGTTAAATTAATTGGCATTACAGAGCCATCTAAACAAATCAAAAAGGAACTTGGTATTGAAACTGCTGAACAATTAGTTGCATATGTTGCAAGAGTTTCTAATCCTACAAATCAAAATAATCCAGAGTATGCACGTCTTCTCAAATATCTTGAGAACAATAAACACTGGAGTCCATTTGAAATGGTACATGTTCTTATGGAAATTCAAACTACTCGCGATATTGCTCGACAAATTTTACGTCATCGCTCGTTTGCATTTCAAGAGTTTAGTCAGCGTTATGCTGAAGTTGATAGTACATCATTTGTTACCCGTGAAGCCCGTCTTCAAGATTCTAAAAACAGACAAAACTCAATTGAAACGGTTAACGAAAATTTATCAAATAGTTGGACTGCTAAACAACAACAAATTGCTCATGAATCTAAATTAGCATATAAATGGGCTATTGAAAATGGTATCGCTAAAGAACAAGCTAGGGTGGTTCTTCCTGAAGGTCTAACTATGTCACGCATGTATATGTCGGGATCATTACGTTCATGGATACATTATTGTGAATTACGCATGGCAAACGGAACTCAGAAAGAACATAGAGAAGTAGCAAATATGTGTTGGGGTATTATTGTAGGTCAATTTTTTTCACTAAAGGAGATATTAAACAATGACTAAAAAAATGGTAATGGTTGACGTTTTACATCATTTTCGCATTCGATATTGTGTAGAAGTAGAAGATAACATAAATCATGCACTTGATGAGGTTACTTTAAAAGAACATGATTCTGAAAATTTTGCAGAATTTTCACAAAAGTCTTTAGATCCTTCGATAATTTTATCTCACCGTGAAATTACTGAAGAAGAATATTTAAAGATGTTTGATGAAGATAATGAATATTTAAAAATGTGGTCAAAAGAACAGAAATTAAATTTTGTTAACAAAATTAATTACGAGGAATAAAATGATTTTACCAGCAACAATTTTTGTAACAAAAAGAAAAGGTTCAAAGGAACAACTAGATCTTAATAAATTTCACAAAGTTGTTGCGTGGGCTTGTGAAGGTATTAGTGGTGTTTCTGAGTCTGAAATAGAAATTCGTTCTCAACTTCAAGTGTATAATGATATTAAAACTTCAGACATTCAAGAAACTTTGATAAAAGCAGCAGCTGATCTTATTTCTGAAGAAAATCCTGGTTATCAATATGTTGCTGGACGATTGATCAACTACCATCTCAGAAAACAGGTTTATGGTTCGTATGATATTCCTAGTATTTTTGAACATGTTACAAATATTATTTCTGAAGGGTATTATGATAAATCTTTAATAGATTGGTATTCTGTTGAAGATTACGATATTCTTAATTCTTTTATTGACCACTCTCGCGACTATAAAATCGCATATGTAGGAATGGAACAATTTCGAGGTAAATATCTAATTAAAAATAGAGTTACGGGACAAATTTATGAAACCCCGCAAATGACTTATATGCTAATTGCAATGACTTTATTTCATAATTATAAAGAAAATAGATTAAAATGGGTAAAAGAATTTTATGATGCAATTTCTAATTTTGAAATATCGTTACCTACACCTATAATGGCAAGTTTACGAAGTCCTCAAAAACAATTTAGTTCTTGCGTTTTGATTGAGACAGATGACTCTTTAGACTCAATTAATGCAACTGCTTCAGCAATTGTAAAATATGTTTCACAAAAAGCTGGTATTGGAATCGGTGCTGGTCGTATACGTGCTGTTGGGTCTCCTATTCGTAATGGTGATACAAGCCATACAGGAGTTATACCTTTCTACAAACATTTTCAGTCTGCAGTTAAAAGTTGCTCACAAGGTGGAGTCCGTGGAGGTGCAGCAACTCTTTATTACCCAGTTTGGCATTTTGAAGTAGAAGATTTATTTGTATTAAAAAATAATAAAGGAACAGAAAATAATCGTATCCGTCATTTAGATTATGGTGTACAATTTAATAAATTAATGTATGAAAGACTTTTATCTGGTGGTAATATCACTTTGTTTAGCCCTAATGATGTGCCTGATTTGTATGATGCTTTTTTTATAGATAATGACAAATTTCGCGATCTTTATGAAAAATATGAAAAATCTAACAAAATTAGAAAGAAATCTATATCTGCTGTTAATTTATTTTCTGCATTTATGCAAGAAAGAAAAGATACAGGAAGAATTTATTTAATGAATGTTGATCATGCTAATGATCATGGATCTTTTATCAAAGAGTTAGCACCAATCCGCCAATCAAATCTTTGTTCAGAAATTGACCTTCCAACAAAGCCATTAAATGACATTAATGATCCAAACGGTGAAATTTCGTTGTGTACATTAGCGGCCATTAATTGGGGTAAGATTCGCGAGCTTTCTGATTTCGAACGTCCTTGCACTCTTGTTGTTCGTGCTCTAGATGAACTTCTTGACTATCAAGATTATCCAGTGTTAGCAGCAAAAAACTCAACTATGGCAAGACGTCCCCTTGGTGTTGGCATTATTAACCTCGCTTATTGGCTTGCTCGCAATGATATCAGCTATCAGGATATTGATACTGATGGTTTGAATAAGCTCCACCAACACGCTGAAGCTTGGTCATATTATTTGATCAAAGCATCTGTTGATCTTGCTAAAGAAAAGGGTGCACCTTCTAAATCAAATGAAACTAAGTATGCTCAAGGTATCATGCCGATCGACACTTACAAGAAAGATGTTGACGAATTGACAAATGTAGGGTATAATTACGATTGGGACTCTTTGCGCAAAAATGCAAAACAGTATGGTATTCGTAATTCAACATTAATGGCACTTATGCCTTCTGAAACTTCTGCTCAGATCAGCAATGCTACAAATGGTATTGAACCTCCTCGTTCTCTTGTTTCAGTTAAACAAAGCAAAGATGGTGTTTTAAAGCAGGTTGTTCCTGAAATTCGTAAATTGAAAAATAAATATGACCTACTTTGGGATCAAAAGTCACCTGAAGGTTATTTAAAGATTGTTGCAGTATTACAAAAATTCATTGATCAAGGTATTTCGGTAAACACTTCTTATAATCCTAAATTTTATGAAGAAGAAAAGATTCCAATGAGTGTTATGTTGCAGCATCTATTAATGTTTTATAAGTATGGCGGCAAGCAGTTGTATTACTTTAATACAAATGATGGTGCTGGTGAATATGAAGAAAAGTTACCAAATTTGGTAAAAGGTGAGGAAACACAAGATGATTGTGAGGCGTGCAAAATATGAGTTATTCAGTTTTTGACTCAAATAATAAAAAAGATGCAACACAAGTTCGAGCGTTTTTTGACGACGCTCCTACTATCGCACGTTATGATAGACAGAAATATCCTTTCCTTGAGAAACTAACTGACAAACAGTTAGGTTTCTTTTGGCGACCTGAAGAAGTTGACATCTTCAAAGATGCTAAAGATTTTAAGTCATTAACAGAACACGAACAACATATTTTTACCAGTAACCTTAAACGTCAAATTTTGTTAGATTCTGTTCAAGGAAGAGCACCAACTGTAGCTTTTGGTTCAATATGTTCTCTTCCCGAGCTCGAAAATTGGATACTTACTTGGGCTTTTTCTGAGACAATTCATTCTAGAAGTTATACTCACATTATCAGAAACATTTATTCTGATCCTAGCAAAATTTTCGATGAAATAACTGATATTCAAGAAATTATTGATTGCGCTGAAGATATTAGCAAGTGTTACAATGACTTGATCATGTTCAATAACTCTGTTGCTGATCGTGGGTATGTCAATGAAGAGGCAAAATATGAGCATAAGAAATATCTTTGGTTAACTCTTATGTCGGTTAATGTTCTTGAAGGTGTTCGTTTCTATGTTAGCTTTGCTTGCTCATGGGCATTCGCAGAGTTGAAAAAAATGGAAGGTAATGCAAAAATTATTAAGTTTATTGCACGTGATGAAAACCTACACCTTGCTGGAACACAGCAGTTATTAAAAGTTCTTTTGACTGATGATCCTGATTTTGCTAAGATTTCTGAAGAAACTAAAGATGCATCTATTAAGATTTTTGTTGATGCAGTTAACCAAGAAAAGGCTTGGGCACATTATCTGTTTAAGGATGGCTCGATGATCGGTTTAAACGAAAAACTTTTGAGTGACTATATAGAATGGATTGCCAACAAACGAATGATAGCTGTTGGTCTGCCTTCGCCATATAAGGGTGGCTCTAATCCACTTCCATGGACTCAGAAATGGATTAGTGGTTCAGATGTTCAAGTGGCTCCTCAAGAAACAGAAATTACATCTTATGTTGTTGGTGGAGTTAAAAAAGATGTAAACACTGAAAGTTTTAAAGGATTTTCTTTGTAAAAAGCTAATTAAAATAAACATTAAAATTTAAAAGAGGTAAAAAATGAGTTGGAATAATGGAAATGTAATACTTACAGAAATCATTCAAATTTTAAAAAGAACAATTACAGAATACGAAACTCGAGTTGAAATTTACAAAGACTTAATTGAATTTTTTGAAAGTAATGATTGTGATACATTATTTGAATGTTTAGATGAAGATCGTGCATATGATGATGCTTATTTCGAACTTCATCCAGATAAAGACGATTTAGAAGCATCAGAAAATTGGAATGAATACGATGAAAATTAACCACCATAAATATCGGGAGATAATGGAGTTCCCGATATGTGGTTATATAAAGATAAAGAAGTAACAGATGAAGATACAAAAGGTTATGTTGCTTTCGTTTATTTGATAACAAATTTAGAAAATAAAAAACGATATATTGGTAAAAAATTACTTACCAAAATTCGCTCTAAAACGATTAAAGGGAAAACTCGCAAAAAGAAAATAATCACAGAATCTGATTGGCGAGATTATTATGGTTCAAACACAAATTTACTTGCCGACGTCGAGTCGATGAATCCAACTAAATTTAAAAGAGAGATTCTTCAATTTTGCAAATCTCGAGGTACGGCCAATTATATTGAAGCAAAACTTCAATTTCAACACTCTGTTTTAGAAAATCCAGATAATTGGTACAATGAACAAATCAGAGTTAGAGTTCACAGAAGCCACATTAAATTAGAATAATAATTTGCCTACGTAGACCAACAGGCAGAGTCAGGAGACTTAAAATTTCCGTAGTGTCAGTTCGAATCTGACCGTAGGCACCAAATAATTGGAGTAAAATATGTCACATCCTCATAAAAACCGACCTCGTAAAGGACGTCGTAAAATAGGTTCAAAAAAACGTAAAGCAATGAGAAAAAATAGAAAGAAATAATTTTATGCCAAAACTAATAAACTATTTTTCCTAAATATTATCGCTAATGAAAAAATGAATTTTTCATTAAGGGTAAACTGTATTCCAAAAATAGTTTATCAAATACAATCAATTAATTGTATTAGATTTATGTATAATATTTTATTATTATGCAAATCATAAAAAGGAAATTTAAAAAAATAATAAAAAATAAAAATTGCATTGTAAAATAATGCATATTCGCGTCTCATTTTCATTTTTAAAATTATTGTAGCGAATAGATGAGATTAATTCAACAACGTAAGTTGTTCGATTTTTTAATCAAACAAATTGAGAATTTAATTCTCTCCTTACGAATTAAAAAAAGGAGAAAGTATTAATGTTTAAATTAATATTTTCGTTACTATTGGCAATATATATGTTGTGTAATACGACAACATATTCTAATGCAGATGAAATTGGAATAGCATCTTGGTATGGAATTCCTTATCATGGTCGCAAAACTGCTAGTGGTGAAATATATAACATGAATGCATTAACTGCCGCTCATCGTACTTTACCTTTCAATACTAAATTAAGAGTTACACACAATAATCGTTCGGTAATTGTAACAGTAAACGATCGTGGTCCTTTTATAAAAGGTAGAATATTAGATCTTTCTAAAGCTGCAGCAGATAAAATTGGGTGTGTAGAAATTGGTATTTGTTTTGTGAAAATTGAAAAACTTTAACAAAAATTTGGTGGGGATCAATTCCCCACCATTTTAGGAGAATATTATGACAGAAAAAGAAGATAAAAATTTATCTATACCAACCATTGGTGATCATCATTATTATCTGTTCAATGAAGAATTTGATTCGAAATCATCAGGTGATCTCATTAAATTTATCTTAGAGAGAAATTTAATGCCAAAAAATAAACCAAAACAAATTAAATTGTTAATAAATTCTCCAGGAGGAGATGTTTGCTCAACTTTTGCGCTTTTAGACACAATAAAAGGTTCTAGAGTACCTATATATACATATGGATTAGGACAAATAGCAAGCTGTGGTTTGCTGACGTTTATAGCTGGTGAAGCAGGTAAAAGATTTATCACAAGAAACACCTCTATCCTTTCTCACCAATTTTTTTGGGGTACTGTCGGAAAAGAACACGAATTATTTGCAGCCGTTAAAGAATTCGACAACACAAAACAAAGAATTATCGAGCATTACAAAAAATGTACTGGTATGTCTGAAACAGATATTAAGAAATATTTGTTGCCACCTGAAGATGTATGGTTGACAGCAAAAGAAGCGGTAAAATACGGCATAGCCGATGAAATAGTTGATTTTTATTAATGAGGAGTTAAGTAATATGGGTGTTATTCGTTTTAGCGATGAAGAAGTTTTTGCAACCGATTCACAAGAATATGAAATTCTTTTTAACGCTGCCAAAAAAATTAAAGGCGTTGAAGGTGCAGTTGTAGAAATTGGAACAAGACGTGGTGGTTCTGCAAAAATTATAATTGATGGATTAGAGTCAAACGGTGATACAAATCGTTCAATGTTTTGTATTGACCCATATGGAAATATTGATTTAGAGATTACTAATCTTAGTGCATCAATACATTATCCAGGACAACATGAATTAACAGGCGATCCACAATCAAAAGATCAAAATTTTGTGAAGAAATTTGATTACACTAATGACATGCGTAATCGCATTATACCTTCTCTTTATTATTATGCTTACCAACGTGGTTTAAACTTTACTTTTTTCTGTTTAGAAGATACTGAGTTTTTCAAACGTTATGCTGATGGTGTTCCTGTTTATGAAGAATTTAAGAAACTCGAAAATCAATATGCGTTTGTATTTTTCGATGGTCCTCATGTTAATGCAGTACTTCAAGAAGAAATTGATTTTTTCCTTCCAAGATCAGTAAAAGGTTCAGTTTATGTCTTTGACGATATTTGGATGTATGATCACGACAAGTTTGAGAAAATTCTTTTCGATAATGGATTTGAGATATTAGAGAAACAAAAAATTAAAGCAAGTTATATTAAAACTTGACAAATATTTGAAAAGATAGTATACTAGTATTAGAGGAGATATATATGCTTGAACTTATGGTAACTTATGATATGACCATTAATGGATATGATCCAAATTCTAAAAAAGATATTGAGGAATATTGGAAAGTTCGTTTGTCATGAACATAATAATCTACACAAAGGACGATTGTCCATACTGTGTCAATGCTAAAAGTTTTTTGTCTATGAAAGGGTTTAGTTTCGTTGAAATGAAACTAAATGAAGATTTCACTAGAGAATTTTTATTGGAAAATTTTCCAACCGCAAAAACATTTCCTGCAATAGTAATTGATGGGTTTTATATCGGCGGTTATGAACAATTAAAAACAAAATTGAACGAATCAATAAATAAAACACAAAAATTGTTAATTGAGGAAATGTAAAAAATGTATAATAGAGATGATGTATTAAAAGATTTACGCAATCATGTTATTGAAACTACATTTGGAAAACAAAATATAAGGTGCACTTTAAAACAAGATCTTTTGCCTAAATCTTATACTCAAGATCTAAATGAACAAAAAAAAGAAAAAGAATTTCATGAAAAAAATAAAAACTATATTGCAGCTTGGGATGTACAAAATAGTATCTGGTGTTATATAAATTTGGACAGTGTGCAATATATGCAAATTATTGATGGATATTGAGTTATAATTTTTTAATAATTACGAAAGAATTACAAATGAAATTTACAGATAAAGTTTTTTTTGCTATTTTCAGTTTAGCATTGATAGCAATTATCGTTATAGTAGGTAATTATCAAATATCTAATATTAACGAAAAATTACCCGATCCTATAAAATATGATGCCAATTCAGTCCAATAACAGAATATTGGTTTGTGAAATTAAACATAACGTATTTACAACAATTATAAAGGAGAATAAATGAAATGAATTATTGGGGGTATCATTTAATGCTTGACTGTGCTGGTGCAGATCATGATTCAATAACTAGTAAAGATAATATCTATAATTTTTCAAAAGACCTAGTTAAACGTATTGATATGGTTGCTTATGGTGAACCACAGATTGTGCACTTTGGATCAGGTAATAAAGAAGGTTATACTCTAATGCAATTAATCGAAACAAGTAATATTTGTTGTCATTTTAATAATGACAGTGACACTTTTTACTTGGATGTATTTAGCTGCAAACCTTTTGATAAAGATGTAGTTATACAGACTGTTCGAGAATTTTTTAATACAAAAAGCGAAAAAGAACTTTACGTTACAAGACAGGTTTAATAATGAAAATTGGTTTCACGTGTGGCACTTTCGACTTATTTCATGCAGGGCATAATATATTATTACGTGATGCAAAAAATTATTGTGATTATTTAGTGGTAGGATTACAAACTGATCCTACCACTAGTCGTCCAGAAAAAAACAAACCAACTCAAACAATTTACGAAAGATATGTTCAACTTAAAAATTGCACTTGGGTTGATGATGTAATTCCATATGATACAGAAAAAGATCTTTTAAATCTTCTAGCAACAAACAAAATTGATGTTAGATTTCTCGGGACTGATTATGTTGGTAAAAGATTTACAGGCGACGAATTTTGTCAAACTAAAGGAATAGAAATAATTTATTTAAATCGTTATCATAATTTTAGTTCAAGTGAATTGAGAAAAAGAATTGCAAAAATGGAGTTAAATAATGACTGAGCTTAAAGATAATTTTGATTTGATGGAAACTAATGAGATCTCAAATTCAAATGCAGCTGGTGGAACAGAAATGTATATGAGGTTTCTTTATAACGGAAATATTCCTCGTCATTTACTTGAAAATGTTCAAATTATTCCAAGTAGATTTAGAGAGTTAAAAGAGGATAAAATTCGTATTTGGTTTGAACATAATTTACCAAATGATCCAGAAAGTAGAAAACCTTTTGAAGATGAAAAAATCAGAAACAATATACATAAAAATGTTTTCCTTTCAAATTGGCATTATCAAACATTTATTATGACTTTAGGAGTTCCTTACGATAAAAATAGTTGCGTAATTGAAGGCGGCATGCATTGTATTGAACCATTTCACAAGAGCCCCAATCTACCAAAGAAACCAGACCCAAATAAGGTTGTAAACATTTCTTATCACACAACACCGCATCGTGGTCTTGAGCTTTTGGTTCCTGTATTTGTAAAGCTCGCTGAAGAAGATAAGAATATTCACCTTCATGTACACTCATCGTTTAAGATGTATGGATGGGCTGACCGCGATGAACAATACCGCCAATTATTTGATATTTGTAAAAACCATCCACAAATTACATATCATGGGTTCACAAAACATGAAGATCTAATTGTTACTATGGAAAAAGATTATCATATTTTTGCTTATCCAAATATTTGGCCAGAAACTATGTGTAGAGCTTTGCTTGAAGCGATGTATTATGGGTTAGTTTGCGTTCATCCAGATTTAGCTGCATTAACAGATACTTCTGGTGCGATAAATAAATATATGTATGGTGGAACTAGTGATCATTCTAAACATGCCCAAATACATAAAAATTATTTAAAAATGGCTATTGAAGATGTTAGAAAAAATAATGATATTCATGTACAAGATTTAAAATTTAATCGTGAATATATTCAACGCAGATATAATACTGATTATGTTTACAGTAAGTGGATTAAGATTCTTGAAGAACTTAATGAGCAATATCCAACGATTGAATCACGTTCACTTGCAAAGAAATATTTTGTTTATAACACAAATTAAAATTTAAAATGAAAACATATGTGATTACTGGTGTATGTGGATTCATTGGCAGCAATCTTGCGTTAAGGTTGCTTCGTGAAGGACATCGTGTTATTGGTTTCGATAGAGTGGTTGCAAGACACGACCACGCTATTGAAGAGTTAACCAAACATCTTGAGTTTAAGCTTCATAATATAGATCTTTCAAAACAATTTGCTGATATAGAATTATCAACTTTAATTGGAGATGAACCAATTGAGCTGGTATATCATTTAGCAGCAAACGCCGATGTGAGATTTAGTTCTGTTTATCCTGATAAAGACATAAATGATGGTATCATTGCCACCTATAATGTTCTTCGGTTCATTAAAGAAAAGAACATCAAAAAAATTGCATATTCATCTACATCAGCAATTTATGGAATTGTTGATAAGGTACCGACTCCTGAGAATTGTAACTTTATCCAAACATCTTTTTATGGTGCATCAAAACTTGCTGGCGAAGCACTGATTCAAGCGCATTGCGCAGCTTATGACACACAAGCTTGGGTTTTTAGATATGCCTCTATAACTGGCCCAAGATATTCTCATGGATTTATCTATAATTTTTATACAGAATTAAAGAAAAATCCACATGAATTGTATGTTCATGGTGGTAAAGAACAAAGAAAAACATACCTTGACGTTGAAGATTGTGTTAATGCAATGTTAACAATTACCGAAAAAACAAATGAAAAAATTAACATCTTTAATATCGGAAATACAGAAACCTACAATCTTACCCAATCTATTCCTATAATAACAAATTTTATGGAAATTGAACCTAAAATTATTTGGTCTGGTAATGAAATTGGTTGGATTGGAGACAGCAAAATAAACGATCTTGACATCTCTAAATTACAAAAATTAGGATGGCGACCTAATTATACTATTAAAGAAACTATTTTAAGAACTTTACAATGGTTAGAAAATAATAAATGGATATTAAACGTTAGAGAAAAATTATGATCGTTACAAAGACACCACTAAGGATAAGTTTCTTTGGTGGCGGAAGTGATATTCCTCAATTTTATGAACAAAACGAAGGACTTTGTGTATCAACAACGATTGACAGTTACATTTACCTTGCGGTAAATGATTGTGTCGCAAAACATTTAAAAGTTGTTTATTCTGAACTTGAATTAGAAAAAAGTGTTGACGAAATAAAACACGATCGTGTAAGAGAAATTTTAAAACACTACAATATAAATTCAAATATCGAAATATGCAGTTTTTCAGATGTACCAACTAAAGGAACAGGATTAGGTTCTTCATCGACATTTACTGTTGGGTTGATAAATGCGATTTATAATATCAAAATTGGAAAACCAATACCAAAAAACATATTGGCTGAATTAGCTTGTTATATCGAAATCAATAAATGTGATCAACCAATAGGAAAACAAGATCAATATGCTGCATCGTATGGTGGTCTAAATGCATATTATTTTAATAAAAATAAAGTTGAAATAACACCAGTTGATATTACGTTTGCATGTGCTATGGATTTAAATAGAAGATTAATGATATTTGACACGGGCATTCGTCGCATGGCTTCATCGGTTTTAACTGAGCAATTAGAAAATCTAAAAACTAACATTAATGTTGACGATACTAAAAAAATTGTAGAATGTGCAAAACAAGCTATAAAGTTTTTAGAAAAAAATAAACTTGATGATTTCGGAGCTTTGTTAGATCAATCTTGGCAAATTAAAAAGAAACTATCTAGCAATGTATCAAATGATCAAATTAACACAATGTATGAAGATGCAATGAACGCTGGTGCTCTTGGTGGAAAAATACTAGGTGCTGGCGGTGGTGGTTATTTGATGTTATATGTCCCAGAAAAAAAACAATATAATGTAGCAAGTGCACTTAAAAATTATGAAAAATTTAATATTAATTTTGATCATAAAGGAAGCACTGTGGAGATGGTTTCATGAATAAATATTATAATGACTATAAAGAAATGCTTATTAAAGCTCTAGATTCAGTTGATCAAGAATCTATTAATATTGTTGAAAAAAAACTTTCACAGATGGCTAGATTTGGTTATCCTGTTTTTGTTTGTGGTAATGGTGGTTCAGCTGCTATTGCGGAACATATGTCATGCGACCACACAAAAGGTATAATTACTGATACAAATCTTTTTCCTTTTATAATTTCTCTCCAATCAAATGTTTCTCTTTGTTCAGCAATAGCAAATGATATTGGTTATGAACAAATTTTTAGTTATCAAATAAATTCTTGTCCTTTACAAAATTTTGTTGTTTTAGTAATTTCTTCTAGTGGTAATTCTCCTAATATCATTAATGCTCTTCATTCAGCAAAAAAAAGAAATATAGTTTCGATAGCAATGGTAGGATTTGATGGAGGAAAGGCAAAAGATATAGCTGATATTTGCATTCATGTTAAAAGTGATAATTATGGAGTAATTGAAGATGCTCATCAAATCATAATGCATTCTATTGCTCAGTCGATTAGAATTGATAATGCAACCAATGATGCAAAATTAAAGTTATAAAAATGATAAATATTATTGACTTTATTTCGATAATAAGCTATACTTAAATTAAGGTAAATATTATGCATCAAAACAATGTGATTTCATTTCCTAAAGAATATAAAGGACCAATAGATTTACAGAAAATTACTGAAAATCTTGAAATGGTAAAACAATTTCATATACAAGAAACAATTTCAAATATAGCTCCAATGCTATTTACTCAATTAGACTTAGCTGGATTTTCGTCTTTTGATGATGGTAGTGAAAACTCTTTGAAAGAAGGTGCTTTTGTTATTGAATCAATTAGAGCGATACTTTGTCGCCATTATGGAATATATCATCCTTTTCAAGATTTAAGTGACAAAATATTTACTTTGGAAACTGATGATGTTTCTGAACTTAAAGTTGTAGATTCTTTAAATATAACATTTCGTAAAATAGATGAGAGTGAATAAGGTGAGTTCGTGATTATTGTAGATTTAAATCAAGTTATGTTGTCTAATCTTTTAATGCAGTTAGGTAACCATACAAATGCTCAAATAGAAGAGAACATGGTAAGGCATATGATCCTTAATTCTCTTCGTTCTTATAAAGTAAAATTTGGCTTAGATTTTGGTGAGATGGTTATTGCTTGTGACAACACCAATTATTGGCGTAAACAAATTTTTCCTTATTATAAGGCAAATCGTAAAAAAAATCAAGAAAAGTCCGATATGGATTGGAAAGCTATTTTCGAATGCATGAATAAAATTCGTGCAGAACTTAAAGAGTATTTTCCTTATAGAGTTATCGATATTGAAATGGCAGAGGCTGATGATATTATAGGAACACTTGTCAAAAATTTCGGCAGTGAAATTGGTGGTGAACCGATCCTTATTTTGTCTGGTGATAAAGACTTCATTCAACTTCAAACTTATGGAAATATCAAACAGTACGATCCTACTCGTAAAAAATGGGTGTCACACAACAACCCTGAAGTATTTCTTAAAGAACATATCATGAAAGGTGACAGTAGTGACGGTGTTCCTAATATTTTGTCAGATGATAATACATTCGTTGTTGGAGAACGTCAACGTCCACTAACTGCTAAAAAAATGGAGAAATATTTGCGAATGAATCCTAATGAAATGGAAACAGTAATCGCAAAAAATTATTTTCGTAATGTTCAATTGATAGATTTAAATTATATTCCTGATCAGATTAAGGAAAAGGTGATGGATTCATACAATTTACAGGCAAACAAGGATCGTTCAAAGTTGATGAATTACTTTGTTGCTAATAAACTTCGCAATTTAACTGAACATATTGGAGAATTTTGATGGTAGTTGGAATGGCAGAATTCCTCACAAAAGTAGGAAAATTTAAAAGAACCCAAGAGAAAATTGATATGTTAAAAGCAAATGACACATTTGCTCTTAGAATTATTTTGCAAGCAGCATATGACCCGAATGTAAAATTTTTGCTCCCTGCAGGTTCACCGCCTTATAAGCCAAATGAACTTTTTGACCAAGAAATGGTTTTACACAGGGAAGCTTCCCATATCAGATATTTTGTAGAAGGATTTCATCCTAATCTTTCACAAAATAAAAGAGAGATAATGTTTGTTCAGTTTTTGGAAAGATTGGCTCCAGCTGATGCTGAACTTCTTATAAACACAAAAGACAAAAAGCCAATTAAAGGAATAACAGTTGGGCATGTTAAAGATGCATTGCCTGATTTAATCGCATAAACTAATAGAGGTATCCATTTAATACATGAGTAAGTCATCTTTTAAAAAATTCAATAAAACTGATTATTGGAATGATGAAGAAGAAGATAACTACAACAGTCGAAGTCGTTATCTAGAAAAAAAACAAAATAAATTGGTGGAAAAAGCTTTAAAAACAAAAGACATATCAATTTTAACTGATAGTGAATTTGAAGAATATAATAATATAGAAAATATGGAAATTTATAATGATTTTTTTCAAGAAAGATAATAAATGCCCACCTACAAATTTTTAAATAATAATACAGGAGAAGAATTTGATGAATTTATGACTATTTCTTCATTAGATAAATATTTGATAGATAATTTACATTTAACACAATTGGTAAATGGTGCTCCAATGATTCACTCCGGTAGAGGGTTGAATAAACCAGAAGATGGTTTTAGAGATTTACTCAAAGAAATGAAAAGCAACAATTCTAAGGGTATTAAAGGGAGCACTATTAACACACATTAATTTAACAAGGCAAGTAATGGAAGAAAAAACAACAAGAAAACAAAGAAGATTACTTCGTCAAAATAAAATGGGAGAATTAGATAATCAAAAAATTCCATTTAAGATAAAAAAAATAGAACCTTTGACAGAAAATCAAAAAATCTCCTTTGAACAATATCATAACGGCAAAAATTTAATGCTGCATGGTATTGCTGGAACGGGTAAAAGTTTTATTTCTGTTTATCTTGCACTCAATGAAATAATGAATGAAAATAAAAATTACAATAAAATTATAATAGTAAGAAGTGTAGTCCCTACTAGAGATATGGGATTTCTTCCTGGAAACAGTAAAGAAAAAACTAAAGTTTATGAAGCACCTTACTATGCAATTTGTAGTGAATTGTTTGGAAGAGGTGATGCTTATGAAATTCTTAAACAAAAAGGTCTTGTAGATTTTATTTCTACTTCTTTTATACGTGGCATAACTCTTAACAATTGCATAATTATTGTTGATGAAATTGCCAATATGACATTACATGAACTAGATTCTGTTATAACTCGTGTTGGAAAAAATTGTAAAATTATTTTTTCTGGAGATTTTAGACAATCTGATTTTACCAAAGAGCATGAAAAAAATGGATTAGTTGATTTTATGAAAATTATCAATAAAATGAAATCTTTTTCGTTTATAGATTTTAACGAAAATGATATCGTACGTTCTTCTATTGTAAAAGATTATATTATTCAGAAAGATAAATTAAAAATTGTTTCGTAAAACTTTTAATTATAATTTGGTGCCATTTGATAAATTGATAACCGAAACAATAGATGGACAACGTTATTATGTATTACCTGATGGACTAACCAAACTAAAATCAGTAACAACTATTCTTTCTGAGAAACTAGATAAAACTGCATTATTAGAATGGCGTGCCAAGGTAGGCGAGGAGAAAGCTAGGAAGATTTCGACACAAGCTGCCCGTAGGGGTACGGCAATACATCAAATTGCTGAGAGATATGTTCTTAATGAAGAAAATTTTTATCTAAATGAAATGCCTGTTAACATAGAGTCATTTCAACCGATTAAACAAGTTTTAGATAATCATGTAGATAACATTTTTGGAATAGAGCTACCATTATATTCAAAAATATTAGGGTGTGCAGGAAAAACTGACCTTGTAGCTGAATATAATGGTATTCCCTCTATTGTTGATTTTAAAACTTCTACAAAACTAAAAAAAGCTGAGTGGATCGAAAATTATTTTTTACAATCGACAATTTATTCATTGATGTTTGAAAAACATTATGATATAAAAATTCCTCAAATTGTCATCATTATTGCAGTAGACAACGAAAAAATACCTCAAACTTTCGTTATGAAACGTAATCAATTTGAAAACAAAGCTTTGGAAATATTACTAAAATAAATTTACGATACGTTTTGAGAAATTGAAGCTCATAAGCGTGCAATCGGACTCAAAGTCCTAACAACTAAAATACGGAGAACTAAATGAATAAGTTTACTTTTACTACTGCTGCTCTGTTGATGGCAACTACTGCATATGCAGGTGATCTTCCATCAAAGGCTGCACCACTTCCTCCTGTAAAGGAAGTAGTTGTTTCTTCTGATACGACTATCACTGCAGGTTATGGTTATGAGTTTGCTCCAAACGAATATGATGCATCTACTGCAACCACATATTCGTTGGGTGTAGATCGTAGCCTTGGTGGAGGTTTTTCAGTTGGAGCTGCTGTAGGCACTTCACAGGCTGCTGACGAAGGTGCATTGAAGCAGACAATTGAAGCGACTGTAGGATATAAGATCCCGTTGTTTGCAGGTATCACTGCAAAGGTCGGTGCTTCTATCGGTGAGCGTTTCACAAATGGTGCAAACTATCCGTACTACACACTCAGCTCAGGTGCTGACTATAAGCTAGCAGACAACCTCACGTTGAATGCTATCGGTTATCGTTACCGTAATGCTATCGATGATGCAAATGACTGGGAATCACATCAGTTGAGCACTGGTGCGACTTTCGCACTCAACAAGACAAACGCTATATTTGTTAAGTTGGCTCGTTCTTATGATTCTGACTTCGAAGCATCAACTGATGCCGCCACAGTTGGTTATAAGCTCAGTTTCTGATATCAATACATAATAAAAAAGCCTCTATCTAGTAAATAGAGGCTTTTTTGTGTTGAAAAATATTAGTTAGCCAGTACCGAATATGGTTTCCGTACTTGTCGCACCTTCAAAAAATTAAAGTTTAGGATCAAATCTGCTCTCTGCAGGTTTAAACCCCGTTCCTGCAGTGATAGCACAGAGCTGATTTTGTTGCGGATTAAAAGCAAACACAGTCCAGGTACCAGTAGTCATGTTAGCATATATTATTAATTGTCTGACACCTTTTTCATTAAGATCAACGAACGGTTTCTCGCCGTATTGTTCTGCCATGCCCTTGTGTACTGTAACAGCATCCACACAATCATTTTTGTCTTGGGCATATGTCATTGTAGGAAATAATGCTAACAATGTAAAAATAATTTTCTTCATATCATGTCCTCTATAAAAGGTATTATTTTTCTTTGGCAGAATATTCAGTATATTCATATTCAAACCTGTCATCATCAGATAAGATCCACCTTGGTTGGTTTTCTACAGACCAATATTCTGTTCCTAATTTTCTATTTATAATATTTTCACCCCATTTTGTAACAAATGATGGTTCAAATGCCCTTACTCTATTATTTGGCTGGATAGCAAAATTACCATTATCAAGCTGTATGACATGGCCGCATTTCTGTTGACCAGGATCCTCAGAAAATCCGACATCTAAAATATTCGAGTCAGCTTGGATCCAATCAAGAGTAAAAAGGTATTTACCCTTTATTTCTTTACGATTCCTATCATAATATAACATAACTTTTTCTGATAAGAAATCAAATTTGCTCACAGCGATGTAAGGTGAAAAAGAATCCCAGAGTACTAGATTATAAAGTTCTTCTTGCGGAGTATCTTCTCTAGAACAAAATGCATGGATAGGCATTCTCCACCACAGACCGCCATCTTCCATGATAAAATGAAAGAGGGGTGCACGGTGAGGTACAGATGCTACACCTATTATAACAACGGACAAATATGTATCATCTTTTTCAAATTTATGAGGTCTGTTTTGTAAAAAGTTTGACCTAACAAAACATTCTATGGGTGGGATATTAGCGTTTAAATATGACATTTGATGATTTATATATCAGTCACGTTGAGGCCAAATACCATTGACGCAAATGATATAGTGAAGACCTTTTATCGGAGATTCAAGTTTAGGTAGAGTAAATGTCTTGCCGAAATCACCACCAAAATTATTGCCCAGAAGTGCATATAGAGCTTGATATTGATTTACGTTTAGAGAACGTCCATCACATGCCATAAAATATTGTGGATCATAGTTAAACGCAACTAATTTAATTGCACCGATAAATTCTTCGTCCATAACAGCCTCCATTAAAAAAAATATTATACTATTATATTTATACTGAAGGTTCCCCAGTCACTCGGATCGGTATCCGACACTACAGGTCCACCTACAATCCCTCTAACATCATTCAACAGGAACGAGTATGCATCCTCTTTTCAGTGCACGGGTTTCCAAGGTTAAGAGCCTTTCTTTACTATTGGCGTAGCCAATTGCCACCCGTTAGTAAATGTACTCACCCGACCTCGCCTAGGTTCTCAGAGGCACTACCAACGAGTACTTACACCTAAGCCGTGAATCTACACTGCCTGTTGAATCTTGGAGCGGGTAGAGGGAATCGAACCCTCGTATTCAGCTTGGAAGGCTGCTGCTCTACCATTGAGCTACACCCGCAATCTTTTATTTATGCCGCTAATATAGATTTAATCCTATCTGCTGCATAACTAGCAGCAAAAGCATTAGGTTTAACTAGAGGAACGACATTGCACATACCACGAATGTATCCTGTCGCTTCATTGATAACGCAACTAGACCCATGATGTTCATTAGGGTTAATATCTAGATGTACTTCAACGTGACGGTCCTCCAACACTTCTGCTAACCTCATATAAAGATTGGCAATTTTATATACTTCATTCATCAGACGCATACGAGGTTTATCTTTTTGCTGATCGAAATCTCTTTCTCGAACGACTTCACCGAATATCTTACACCCACGATTGCCATCATAATGAACAACAACAGCAAGAGTATAGTCAGCATGCCAAACGTTATCGATCATAAATCGTTCTGAATCTCCACCGATGTAGATCTTTGTCTCTGGTGTCTGAGCATTAATAAACTTAGCTACTTGTTCGATGTCCATCTGTTACATTCTATATTTGTTGGTTACCAATTTCTTTCTACTATAAACATACCGCCTGTACAAGATACTTTAATAGTTACTTTAACATCATTCTTACTTATCGCAGTGATTGAAGCAGATTTCTGACTCTGGTTCTTCCAATCAGATTTAACGTCCCAGCTGTTATATTCGTATTCAGTAACTTTATGCTCGAACTGATGTAGACGCAAATAGCAAGGTCCCCATTCAAGCGGACCTTGCTCTATCTGTTGTTCTGCTTGTGCTTGAGTTGAAAATAATAATACTGTAAGATATGCAAACCACTTCATCATCATTTTCCTGATTTGGCGAGGGTCCTAGGAATCGAACCTAGTTCTCAAGGTTTTGGAGACCTGCGGATTACCATCTTCCCCGACCGACATTTCTTTTATTACTTAACCATTCTTGGTATTCTTTATCATG
>Ga0181348_1000180_pt1 | contig 25187 bp, 31 predicted proteins | sample Su13VDMM110DN_FD_130092 | JGI IMG/M metagenome (GOLD analysis project Ga0181348, IMG submission 130092) | Freshwater viral communities from Lake Michigan, USA - Su13.VD.MM110.D.N | ecosystem: Environmental > Aquatic > Freshwater > Lake | place: USA: Michigan | collected 2013-07-16
GCAGTTAAGAATGCGGTGGAGTTTCCTGCTGTCGGGCTGGTGGTTAGATTATTTGCTGTTGAAAAAGCCGCATTTTGCGCGACTAGGTCTGGCCTTCCAGCAACGGCAGCTTGGTATGCATTGTGTGCTGCATTGACACCCGTCAGGTTTGCATCCCCGGAACCAAGAAGAGTTTGTGCAGCCTTAAGTTGATCTGAATCTACCCCGAATGCCGTTGCCGCCTTCTGCGCTCCAGCAGCGTCTAGGTTGTTGTCTCTTATATAGGAAGCAACCTGCTCATTGGTAAAACCCCCCGCATCAAAATGAGCCATGCCCCCATGATTCAATGCAACGATGCCACCACCTGCACCCGTTGCGGTTTGCGGAAGGCTGTACCCCCGTGCAAGGTCGGAGTAGTTAAGACCCATTTTGTTGTACAGCCCTGCGTTCATGGAACTAAGTTGACCATCTGGCCCGTATTCAACAATCCGATCCGTGTTTGGCACTTCCGTCATCTTGGTCGCTGTTGGATTCAATGCGTCCATTGCCATGGGAGTCAGCGCGGCTGCGATTGGTTTGATGTTTGCTTTGGCAAAGTCGATTGCAGCGGTTGGGGATGCTGTTGCTGCGCTTAATCCCCTAGACATTAGCTCCGTGGGGGATGCGTTTATGAAAGATCGCATTGGGCCTGTTCCAGCAAACTCTGCGCCTGATGCAACAGGGACTGCACTAGAAGTTCCAGCAGTTAAACTTGCATACGCAACACCTGCCACGGCATCTCCTGCAAGCTTCTCCCCTGCCAAGGCACTAGCACCTGCGCCAGACAGCGCCTCGCCAAGACCAAAGCCGCCCCATGCACCAATGCCTGCCATCAGACCTTTCTTCAGGCTTCCCGTAGCTAGACCTGTGATGCCACCAACCGTAAGTGCCGTAGACAAGGCAGACGAACCGAGGAACGCCAACGATGTGCCAGCAGTAAGTGGTGCAAGCGCAAGACCAGCAAGCATCGGCAGGATACTGCTCAGGAACCCCGCTTCAGGAAGTCCGGTCTCGGGGTTGATCGTCAGGGAGCCGCCATGTTTAAGCGCCAAGGCTTGCAGACCGTGTACTTCCCCCGGCGTCATGTGGACGAGCATCGTGTCTGGGCCGCGCCCTCTGGACGCCATGTGACCGGCTAGTGCGTGTAGGCTCATATTTGCCCCGTTGGTTGTAGTGTGGATCGTATCATGGTGGGATTGCCGATACAAAGACCATTGTTAAAATAGCAGAAGGAATATACGGTACTGGAGAAGATGCTGCAATAGCTAAAATTTGACTGGTAGTATTGTCGGCACTCCAGACTAGCTCAAAGTAGTCGTTGCCCTGTAGCTCAACTATAAGATTCCACGCCGCTATTGTTTCTGCGGTGCTTCCTTGAACAGCGATTTTACTCGCAGACGCCGTTATATCCACACCATTTATACGGCCCCATATGTAGATGTTGCCAACGGATGCGTTAGTTTTATGTAGCTGCAATGAGAACTGCACGTTGTAAATGCCAGACTGTACTACGGTAACCCGTGAGGTAGTTGACGCTAACGCTATACCATTTGAGTCTGCGGTAGTATTAAATGTAATTGGGTACGCCGTGTTGCTTACAGCCGCAGTCTGCGTTGTGGTATCAAAAAAACTTCCATAAGGCGTGTTTATGTACTGCCCACCCAGTGACCCAAACAACGTGCCAATAAGGTTGTTTAGCCGTGTGAAGTACAGCCGCAGTATATTATTGAATTGTTCCTGATACCGCGCCTCGTACCCCGGTGTTGCCAGCGGAAGATTTGGAGGTACGGGTACAGAGATGGGAGGTAGCGTTGCCACTTACCGCCTCCCGTCAGGACGAATATCAATTCGGGGTCTACCCAACTGCCACTGCACCCCTAAGTCAGAAGCGGCAACCTTTATGCTCATCTGCCGCCCACGAACTCTGATATTTACCTGACTTGTAAACTCATCTACTGCAATGGCTGTGGCTGGTGGAGTACCCGTAATTGTCTGTGTTGCCGTAGTGTCTGTACCCCCCACGGACTTGGGGTTGTTGTACCCGGAACCGGAGTTCTGAAGTGGCTGCAATTGCATCGTCAGGCTTGGGCTAACCGCAGTTGACCCACGGAAAGTCAGGTCAGGGATTACCCGCCAGACAAACGCAAAGTTGTTACCGTCCCCAATGTCAAACTGGGATGAGGTTATGTAGGATGCAATCGGCGCAAGAGTTCCTGTTATACCATCATCTACCCCGGCTTCATGGTTAACGATATTGTTTGAGTAGGTAGCAGCCAACGGGTAGTTGCTTAGTCCGCTGTCCAACCATGCGGTTCTACCCATTGTTCCGTAGTACCAGATATCTTCAACGTAGTTGTACACAACATATGTATCCACTACGGTTGATGATGAAGTGCAATAGAACCACCAGACTTCATTAAAGCCTTCATTAGTACCCGCAAAGACTTGGTAGCCTTGATCTAAATTAGTGTCATCGAAGATAAAGCGGAGCAGATCACAACGCAGCGTGGATATCCGCCCATCGTACTTGTAGAACTTATCCACGCCCATCCAGTAAATAATACCCGATGCAATGATTGCAGCGTTGGGGCCAATGATGGAGATGTTATCTCCGAGAAGCGTAGAACCCCACACCAACGGAGGGCCAAGGTACTGGAGCGAGTACACAGAAGAGTCGGTAAACACCACAATTTCTTGCCTAGTCTGTACCGTAGTCAGGATCGTTGAACCGTGAGACAACCGCAAGGAGCCAGCCTGATTAGTAGCAGCGGGATACCAATCCACAACGGATTCCTGATCTGACCACCGGATCAGCATGGGGTCAAGAGGACTGGAGGTGGCTATGTCGTTGCAACCAAAAACAAGAACAAAACGACTGACGTCTGATATGGTTATGTTGTTTTGGTATACGGGGACATCTAGCAACAAGGAGATGGAGTGCACCCCAGACTGCGTACCTGATGTGTTGATAAGCGCACCACCAGCGGTCAGGGCCAAGTTAGCGGTAACCCCAGAAATTACGTTCTGTAAGTAGTAGGTTGTTGATACAGCCAATCCCGTAGGCAATGCGCCTGTAGTTGCAAGTTGTATCCGGGTGTTCTCGGCAAATGTGTTAGACAGGGTTATGACTGCGGGAGTAGCAATCGTGACCGTAACAATACCACCTAACGTGTTGACGTTTACACCCCGAACATTAACATCTTCAGCATACCAATAGTACAGACCACCCCCACGGGGGCCAAAGATTAAGTCTTCCCCGTAGTTGCTTTGGCTCCAGACACGAAGCACATCCGTAGCCCCGCCGCCAGTTCCCCACGGCCCCAGCCCCCAACCACCGGAACCCCATCCAGTAAGTGGGACGGAAACCGCAGGGCCAGTATTTAGCTGATAGGTGGCGACTACGGCACTACCACCTCCTCCAGAATCCGATCCGTTGGCTGTGGCTGTTGCCGTAAATGTGTAGCTGCTTGCGTTTACATAAACTATTTGGTACTCAGCGTTTAGCACCGCTGCGGTAATGTTGCCCCCCAAGGTTACTGCCCCAGAAAACGTAACAAAGTCGTTGTTTATTGCGCCATGTGCTGCGGCTGTAACGGTGATGACGGCTGAACCATTTGTAGCGACAAACGGGTTTGCACCAAGCGTTGTTGTGGCTCTAATAGGTGTGATGTCAAAATACGCGCCGCCCCGTCCAATGTAAAACTTCAGGTTAGTACCAACGCCCAGCAGGTTGGTTCCCAGTAGGGTAACCCAGTTCCACAAGGAACGGCAAAGGCCAAGGAAGGTATAAGCAGAGATGCGTAGCCAGCCGCCAATTTTCTCAGGAGTACCTTGCCGGAAGCGCACCTTCTCAGACTCGTAGTACCCGCCTTCGTTGGTGTACCGAGTGTTCTCCCGGTTAACCCCCGGCTTGAGTACGATCTTCTGTAAGGGCATTTGGCATCCTACGATAGAAACAGGGAGCGTTCATCAATGCGGCGGTTCTGTAGCCCCTTGAGGATTTTACCCCCACCCATGCAATATTTCAATAGCTCTTGCGCCGCATCTTCTGTCTCCCCGCGTAGGAGCTTTTGCCTGAGCGTACTGCGTTGGAGAGTTCCCAGACCACAGTTAAAAGAGAAACTGCACAGGCTATCAAACTGACCTTGTGTAAGGCTGATAGGGCAGAGAGTGGTGACCCCCCGTTCAAATCTAGCCAGATCGCTGTGAAGTATTCCATTTACTTCCTCTTCTGAAAAGGTGCGGTTATCCGATTCCTGAAGCTGAAAATCCTGTCGCTGATCCAGAGGTAAACGACCCTGAAGGGGGTATAAAACATGACCAACTCCAACGGTGAAAAGACGCGCACTGCAACGGTATGGGCGGTAACGGACACCTTCCCAATGACGGATTAGCTTTATGCACTTATCCGAGACTTTCATTTCTTGGCAAACGCCTGACTGCCGAACCAGAAACTAATCACACTAGCCCAGATGATCTGCGTGTCTGCATCCCACAAGGTGTCCAGCATCTCGGTAAACGGCACATTGTGGTTCCATGCATAGACGAACCCAGCCACATCTACGAACACCAGCAATAGGAACAAACCGTAGGTAATCAGGGGCCGCACCCCAGCGCGGAGGTTAATCATCCACTGACTAGCACCTTGCCCAATCGCAATGTCGTGAGCATACATAGCGGAGCGTTCAGTTGCCGCAGCCTCTACTAGTTGGCCCTGTAGGTGTACTTCCTCTACCCGTTGCTGCGCTTCAAACCCCAGCTTCCTCATCTCCAACTCACGCCCAATCTGCATCTGGGCCAGCAGTATTTCCTGCTTCTTGTCAGCGCGATCCTGAAAGAAACCAAGTAGTTTGGGTAGACCCCCGGCAAGGAAGGAGACTAGGGTGGTGAGGAGGGTTAGCATTATTTTTTATTAAATATCTCAAACAGAGTTTTAATCTTCTCTTCCAGCACGGCAATCTTAATATCCATCTTTGCCAGCACGATAATCAAAGTGATTATCGCCAATAGTATGGGCCACCCTTTAACTAGCGCGTCAAAGAACTCCATAGCCAAACCACCTGCGGAACATGGCTATCCAGTCTGTCGGCTGTCGGCAAACGCAGTTCCTACCCTGATTGCAGTTGCCGTTGCACATTTTTGGTTCCTTTATGGGTGGGCTGCCTTATATGCGTCGAATTCGGCTTTGAGTTCTTGTATTGCCTTGACCAAAATGGCGGTCATGTTCTGGTCGGTGTACTTTAGATTTTCTGCGTCTTTAGCATCAATCACTACCGAGTCAGCACCTTCAAGAGCCAAGACATCTTGAGCTAAGAAACCATACCGCACATCGCCAGTTGGTGTAGCATCTTCGCGGGACTTTGTAAACTTAAAAGCAACAGGATTAAGCTGGTTAACAAAACTCAACCCATGTGGTACTGGCTTTACTTCTGTTTTATCCCTAGCATCCGATGTTACAGTCCATGCAATCTTAATGTACGCATTTGTTTTGGCATTATTGCCCATCGCAATGTAATTAGATTGCGTTGTTATGTTAACAACACCAGCTTCAGTACCCGCTTCACCGCCTATGCAATCGTTGTAAGTGCCTGATGTAATATTAAATCCAGTGGCATAACCAAGGCAGGCATTATAGTTCCCAGTTGTAACATACCCGGCATACATTCCAATAAGCGTATTACCATACATATTAGCGCCGCCTGCACTGTTACTTCCCGCTAATGCGCCAATTGCGGTATTATTTACTGATGCAGCATTATTTGAACTATAGAGTGCTCTATACCCAAACGCAGTATTGTTAGTGCCTATTGATGCAAATCCAGATTGAACGCCTACGCAAGTATTGTTAAGGGCTGATATATTTGCCTTTAGACTTTCAAAGCCAATTGCCACATTGTCAGTACCGCCGACATTAACTATTCCCGCGCTCACACCCATAAATGTGTTGTTAACCCCGGTGCTAACTACACCAGCGTTATACCCAAACGCAGTCAGGAACGGAGTGCCTCCAGATGTCGTTTGTTTGGCGTAGACGGTTCCTAGTGCAGTCGGCGTGGCGGCTGAACCACCACCAGCGGGGGTTGCCCAAGTGCCATCACCGCGCCAAAAAGTTGTGCCGCTTGCAGATGTGCCTGAGTTGAGATTGCCAACAGGCAGGTTGCCGCTTACATCGGCAGCGAGAGCAACAGCACCAAAAGTAGGTGCGCCAGCAGCGTTGCCGTGAAGGACTGTGGTTGACGTACCAGCCGCTGTAGTCGCCAGAGCCGTTATGGTTGAGGCGTATGTTACGCCGTACTGCGTGAAATTGGATGCTTGCCCCGTACCACCGTTGGCTACTGGAAGAGTCCCGCTAACATCAGCAGTCAAAGACACCGCGCCAAAAGTAGGTGCGCCAGCAACGTTGCCGTGCAAGACTGTAGTAGTTGTACCTAAACTACCCATAGGCGTAGGAGTCGCAGTAGCACCGCCGCCTAGTACCAATGCATTTGCTGTCAAAGCAATGGAAGATGCTAATGTGCCAGAAGCTGTATAGCCCAGTACACCACCAGAAGTTCCCGAAGTTAAGCCTGTACCACCAGAAGCTACGGGTAGGGCCGAACCAAGGGTCAAAGAAGTGAAGTAGGAAGCGCCATCAACGACATTCGTACCATCGTTGTAAACCAGCGTTGCCTTGCCAGCAGGGACAGATATACCCGTACCCGAAGTGTTTTTAACCGTCTTGGCTCCAGTACCATTATTTCTAACTAGGTAAAACTTCTCAATCTGGCAACCAGAACCCAGTATCAAATTACGCACAGAAGCTATGCCTGCTCCGCTTTCTGTAATGTTTAAACGCAAGTTTCTGGCTGACTGGGTAGTTGCAGAGTCTGTTAATGTAACTGTTACATCCGCATCTGCTGGAAAATCTACCGTGGCAGAGCCTGTAATAGCTTCACCCAATACTGCATCACCAAGGTTAATGTTGGTAAGCGTACCCCATGTGCCTGAGTTTGCCCCTGTCTCAAGCAGTTCTATTTTAAGTGCTGACCATGTTGATGCCATCTATAGCTCCTAATTCGTTGAAACCGCAGTCCAGCTTGCCGTTTGCGTGTTGCCTATATTCTGTTAGGGTAATCTTATAAGGGCAGAAGTTGAAGAATTTGTTGGCATTGCAACGGTAAACGTGGTAGTCGAAGTCTTATCAGCCCCGAAGTCTAGGACAGCAACTGCCTTGTTGCTCTTGGACGAATTGTAAATCAAAGCACCCCTAGCTGTAAGGGCCGCAGTCCAGACTACGTTGCTGAAGTTAACAAAGGCAGTCGTATCCGTAACGCTTACCGAAGTGGTTGTAGCATCCCCGCCAGCCGTGTACCCCGTACCAACAACTTCCCCAGTCGCTGTGTAAACGGTGGTGGTTGCACTAAGGTCTGCACTAGCTGTATATAGCGCCACCTTGAAGGTATCCGTATCAAAGTCATGGACGCCTTGCAGCAACTGCTGCTTGAAGCTGGTGGTTAGGGTCTGGGAAAGGCTCATGTTATTGCAATCCTAACCTGCCCACTACGGTACGCATCCTGACGCTCCAGACCATCACCCAGACGTTTAAGCTGAATCAACGCCTCACCGAACTTGGTGTTGTACAGCATAACCATGTCCTGCTCACCCTTCATGTAGGTGTAAGCCTCAACCAGCGTACCGTACAGCAGGACAGGATCGTAGTTGTCCCCAAGCCAAGTTGTTCCCGTAGTATTACCTACCGTAGCCACAGGAATGGAAAACCCAGACCCTGTGCCGCCAATATTGGCCGCAAGCGCAGACATGGTGTCGCCCACAACAAAACCAGTACCACCATTGGTTACTGTTACAGAGGTAACGCCGCCACCAGAAACAACAATAGTTGCTACTGCGTTAGAACCAGAGCCTCCAGTCAAACTTACATTGCTGTATGTCCCCGTTGTGTAGGATGTCCCTGCCGTTATAGCGCCAAGTGTCAAGATAGGCCGCTGGATGATGGACTCTGGGTAGAAAAAGTACTGTAGGTCTGTTGCCAAGGCTGCACTGGGAGTCGGGCCAAGAATAAATTTTAGCTCCGTAGCCGTTGTCTGCGGCCCGTAGATAGCATAGTACTTAGGAGTTGCGGCTGTTGCCGGGGTTGGATATGCCTCACGAATAAAATCGACATCTTTGTTAAGCAAAAACGTGTAGCTACCATTAGCATTAACTACCGCAAATGAATATACTGCAAGAAAGTCAGATGGCGCGTTAAAGTATGGCGTACTTGCTGTTAGGGCTGTTGTTGCTGTTTTTCTAAGGGCTGGAATCTGTACTGCGTTGTAGATGCGTGTCTCTGCCTGCGCGATAAACATATTCATGTTCACCGTGGGAAAAGTGTTCTCCGTGTAATCGGAGACAGCAGTAACAAGCGCAGCGTAGTCCATATTAAGCCATCGGCCCCCGAGCCATCACGCCTTTGGTAGCAGCGCCAGTACCACGGATTTTGATGCCATCAGTCTTGATAGGTTCACCCCCCGCAGATTTGCTAAAAGAACCAACGCTCATGTCAAGCGTATCAAGTTTGCTGCGGTTAGGTGGGAAACCGGGGTTCGTACCAAACTCTTGAGGAGCCTTGGTCATCTTCTTCCCGTCCATCGTGTGCGGCTGCGCGTAGGCTGAAGCAGGTTTGTTGTTAATCATGGTTTACCCCGATTTCTGGTTGTTGGCGCGAGACATGTTGCGGCCTACGCGCATACGATCCTCGCTGGTTGGGCCACCCTTTTTCAATTTTAGCACCGTGCCCTTGCCACCCTTGTGTTCTTGGCTATCGTGCTGACCAAACGCTTTCTTGATGAGGGCAACGTCCTGTTTCTTGTCCGATGCCATTGATTCTGCTTTTGCCACAATTTTCTCCTAAGTTACGGATACCGTTACTGTACCAAGTTCTGCGGTACATATCAAATAATTTGGCGTCAGCAAGCTAGTAAAGGCACTAGCCCCGCCTACTGGATTCCAGCCCCACTGGAATATTCGACTACCTTCACCCTGATAACCATCTACCAACAGCCCTGATGCGTAGTAGCTCAAGTCCCTGCGCGGGTCACGCAACCCCTGTGGGTCATCTACAGGGTACATCCCCAACTGCAACTGCGGCTGATCCGGTGTCCAGCAGGTAGGGCACACCAGCAAGTTGTAGGTCTTGGTCTTTACAACCTCCTTCTTCAACTCTTTTAGCTTGTACCGGAACCCGCAGCGGTCACACTCCGCTATCGCATTCTTACCTGATGCGAACCTGTTACCCACGATCTACCCTATGAACATCTGCCGAGGCACAAACCGTTGCGATGCTGTCTCCCGATCCTCCGTAGAAGCCATCTCCCATGCCTCATCATACTGCGCCTTCAAGACCTGTAAACGCTCCATCCCGTTGGGTAGCTTCATAGCCAAGTAGTACGCCAGCCCCGCAGCTATGCAGGGGATGAACCTAAACGGAACAGCCATGTCATTTACACCCCCACCTGCATCTTGGTTACGCTTCAGCCGCCAGTACACAAAGGTGTAGGTCTGCGATCCATCCGGGGTAGGCCATACCGAGATTGCCGGGGGGTTGGACACATAGACTGCGGTTGCTGTCAAGTGTGTTGCTGCGGTGGTGTTTGCCTGACCCCTAGAGCAAGCGGTTAGGACGTTTCCTACGATGTACCCGTAATAGATGATCTCATCGTCCAGCTTAATAAAACCTGCCGCAGCCAGCCCAATGACTGAGCTTAGAGTAATAGTGGTAGCAGTAGTCGTTGTTACTGCACCGTTTAAGGTGATCGTTGTATCTGCTGTCTGCCCTGAATTCCTCTGGATCATCACCTGAATCGGCCTTGCCTGCGTCAGCTTGTTAGGCAGCGTGGCGTAGGTGGAGATGCTTATCCGGGTGATTGTTAGGTCTGCTTGGTTGGCTGTGCTGTTGGCATTGGTACGAATAACGTGTTCTATCAGGTCTACCGTATCTGTTGGGAGGGCGTAGGTATTTTGCCCCTGCGTCAAGGCGAAAGAGCCTTGGTCAATCGTCCACATGTTGATGCCACGGTTGGCCCAGTCTGCAAACAGGATGTTAAGACTACGACGAGCAGTCCGCATGTCGTAACCGCTGCGAAGCTCCGAACCGGCGCGTTCAAACGCTTCCTCAATGATCTCCGTTAGATCAGGGTTAAACGCCGTGGTTCCGGAAGTGGTCATCTAAATCCTGCCGTTTTCTTTGCAATCGTTTTAGGTTGCGCTACAAACTGTTTGCCTGCCGCCTTGCCAGCACGTTTTGCCTTGGTGGTGGCTGCATACTCAGCACTGCTGAGACTTTTGATCGCAGCTTCTGGTAGATAACGTTCCCCCGTTTTTGACGAAGGCTTACCTGACTTGGTACGCCATTTCTGGTCACCCCAATCTTTAAGGGACTGCTGCGGAGCTTTCAATCTCTGTACCCACCACCAGCAGCTTTATAGCGTTTAGCCATTACTTGCGCTTTCCTCGCGCTCCATTGCCCTGCACCTGTACCAACAATCGCCGCAGCTTTGACGCTGTTAAAAATCCGTTTGCGTAAACTGGGCTTGGTGTAGTTGCCAGCTTCGTTTACTTTAGATTTTACCTCACCGCCTTCGGCATACTGCGTGAAGTCAGTATTATCGCGGCGAGCTTTACGCTTAGCTCCGGGCATCTTATCGGGGTTAATGTCCCCCATACCGCGACTTGCCATCATTTTTTACCTGCCACTTTCTTTGCTAGAAACAGCTTATCAACCATCTCTATCCGTTGCGGTTTGGTTGTAACCTTGTTAATGATACCAAGCCGTTTAGGTTTACTTGCACCGTAAAACCCAGCCTTTTTTAAGGACTGGACTACTTGCTTTGGCCCCGGAGTTGCCATATCAGCACATCTTCCCACGGGTCTTGCCCCGTTGAGCTATACCGTCTGCACGGGAGGATACAGAGCCGCCGTTAGCCATTTTCTTGACTGCGCCGCCACGCTTCTTGTTATCCGTGTACTCATTGGCGTTGCTCGTAGAAGTGTCTTTAAAAAATGGGACAATTCGCGTACCCTGTGCCGTATAAAAATCCCCTGCTGCATTTCTAGTATTTGCCGTTTTGAACCCCGCCGTACCAAAGTCATCATCTCTAGTACCGCTAACTCTGCCCATACCGCCATCGGAGTTTAAGGATGCAACTTGTTTGGGGGTTAGTTTAACCTCGGCGGGTGCTTTTGTTTCTTCTGCGGGGGCTGCGTCAATGCGCCGACCCATTTCATCAATAGATGCACCACCGCTTACGCCCTCATCTACATCACCACCACGCTCGTAGCGTTTGGTTCTTTTCATGATTTGCTCCTTAGCAGGACATGCCGCCCTTGTTCATCTTGATCTGCGTGCCCTTGGTCTTGCCCTGTTGAGCAATACCGTTAGCGGATGCGCGGAATGAACCGCCGTTAGCCAGCTTGGTCATGGTTGCGCCTTTGTGCAAACGACCTTCATGCTTGTTCACGGCCCCTTGCATCATGGCCTTGTCTTGCTTCATGTCTGCCTTACCGCCTTCAGCCTTGGACAAATCTTTCGGCATCAAACCTCCTTTTTTGCCGACACCTCCACCACCGTAATCCGCATTACTACCTGTGTGTGCCTCACCCATAGAAGAGGATGTGAAGCCGCCCGCCCTCATGCGCATCTTTGCCATGCCGCCTTTTTTCATGCCCCCGCCAACATCGGGGTGCGATTCACCCATGGAAGATGGTGTGAAGCCGCCCTTTTTCATGCCCATCATTTGCTTTTTGTCTGATGCCATATCAGCTTTGGAGCCTTCTTGCATACCCTTTTTTTTAGCCATCATTGCCATAAAACCGGGGTTCATTTTCGTAGCCATATCACCACCTTTTGAGAATTTGCGACCCTTGTCCGCAGTTGTGAAATCTTGTCCCACGGATTGCGGGATGCCTACCTTCTTAGCAAAAGCCGGATTATTGGCTATTGCCGCCATAAAATTATGCTGCTTCTTGCTGCTTGAGGGCATTACTTGCTCCACCAATGGGCAAACTGAGCTAGACCTGCACCTACTACACTACTCGCACCACCTAGCAGCATCATAGCCTTCCAGCCACCCTTGGCTTCGGACAGCGTAGACTGGATATCTACCAGAGTCTTCTTGATATCGTTCATATCCGACATCAGCTTGTCCATGTCCTTTTGCAGATGGTCTATATCTGCTGCATGGGTAGCAAGCTCTCTGGCGGTAGCGACTTCATTGGTCATTTAGCACTTCCATCTTGCAAGTGAAGCCGCCTTACGGGTAGGCTTGCCCTTTTCATCCTTCATCGGCCCCGGCATACCAGACATACGCGCACAGAACGACTTCTTGCGTGGGCCACCTTCGGGCTGTGGAGCCTTGAGGTTACTACCTGTAGCAGCGTTGTACTTAGCCCTGCCTTTAGCAGTCAAGCCTGCCCCCTTGGAGACAGGTAGCTTCTCACCCCTGCCAACTGAGAGAACTGGGCCTTGTTTTTTAGCCATTTAATATAACGGGAACGCCGCTGTTGGGGTTGTGGTTACAGTACGGGCAGCTTTGGTTATTCTAAGGTCATCTATGTATCCGGTCAATGGCGTTGTACCCGTCCTGCTGGCCCCGATGTACAGAACATCTGTCTGGTTAAAGTCTGTAGTAATTGCCCCGGCGCTACTTGCTTCCAAGGTTCCGTTGATGTACAGCTTGATGTTGCCTGTTGCCGTGCCACTCCTGACCAAAGCAAAGTAGTACCAAGTGTTTGCAGACAAGGTGGTGACCGTTCCCGTCAGAGTCGTAGCAGTGTAGCTTGCGGTTAGGAAGTTAGTTGCACTTACACCCAGCGTCCAGCCCGTAGCTGCTGCACCCTTAGATACAAGGCTTACCGCAGTCCCTGTTGTGGTCTTGTAGACCCATCCTTCAACCGTGAAGTCCCCCGTACCAAAACGCAGTACAGGTGTATCAAGCACCGTTACCCAGTCGCCTGTCCCGTCAAACAACATACTGCCGCCACCCCACTGACTCTGAGCAGTTGATATCTGAGCGTTACCAATGGTGGTTACTGCCGTGTTTTTTGCGGTATTGTCAATGATCCCAGCGTTGGTTCCGCTAAGTAAGAGGGATGTGTTTGTGATTGCCGTTAGCGGTGCTGTTGGCGGGGTAAAGTTGGCGGTATAGACTGCCGTACCGTTAACTATGCGCGCACCGGAAATGTAACCGGGAAAGTAATTTGTTGAGGTGCGGGAGCCTACCCGTACAACTTTTACTGCATCACCTAACGTCCCAGAAAAAGTAAGCGGTGTTCCACCAGATACCCCATTTACATAAAGCGAACAAGTAGTCCCTGACCTAACTGCTGCAATATGATACCAAGCGCCTACAATAGGTGTAATACCTGAGTTTATAAAAGTAGCTGCGGAAGACGGATACCATTGAATAGTACTGCCTGAAGCTTTAACAATAGTCCAATCCGCAGCAACATTGCTTACATAATTGCTGACAATATCAAGGTCACCTGTAACGCTAGTAAAATACACCCACGCTTCAATTGTAAAATTACCTGTAAAACTAAACGCAGCATTTGCTGGCGCGCTAAGAGAGTCCGTAGTTCCATTAAAAAACCCTGTCCCACCGTTGGTTGCTGCACTGTACGCAGCGGTTGGCTCAAATGGAGAGAAGGCTTGTATGCTTGGTGTGCCAGCTAAAGTTAAAGGCTGGTTAGCAGCAGTCTGGTCGTTGAAACGGTTGCTTTGCAGAGTTAGGATGCTGGTCTGTGTACCTGTTATTGCCGAGATGTTAGTACCAGCGGACTGCGTAATGGCTAAAGGAACTGCCGGTGGAGTAAAAGTTCCGGTGTAAACACCAACCCCCTTGACTATACGGACATTAGACATATATCCGTTAAGAGTGCTTGCACCGGTTAATGGAATTCCATAATCCCCTATGCCTAATGGATTTGATGTGCCGTAATTATTAGAGTCTGTGTAAGTTGATCCAGCTTGAGTACCATTTATAAACATCTTTGTTGATCCCGATGTACGGGAAACCGCAATATGATACCATGTGCCAATGCTTAATGCTGTGCCGGTTATTCTGTCAGCAGAATTTGTAAAGTATCTAATACTGCCACCAGCAGCAGTTGCGTAGTAAATATGCGGTGCAACGCTGGCAGCAGAAGTTAAATTGCTAACAAATGTTTGTGAGCCAAGTAAGTTTGGAAACACCCAAAACTCAATAGTAAAATCTCCAGTGCCGTATCCATAAACGGCATTCGGTGTTTGTTGAGTTAAAGCGTCTGTAACGCCAACAAAAACCCCGCCCCAACCCGTCTGGCTAAACGGGGTGAAGGTTCCTTGGGTCGCAGTACCGTTCCGGGTTATAGTGAAGTTGTTGGTGCTGGAGTCAAGGAACGTGTTGTTCTGCGCCGCATTTGTACCATTACCCGGAGTGAGTAACGATACATAAGGGAACGAAGCGTCTGTAGATACCGCTGCTCCCGACGATCCGAAGAGTTGCGGAAAGCTAAAGCCGAACCCAAAAGACATATCAGTATATCCTGACTAGACTGGTTGCAGTAGTAGCAGTAGAAAAAACTCTGATAACCTGTACAGGAATAACAGAGCCTGCTGCCAGACCAACAAAGGTAGTATCGTCGCCTTGAGCAGTGGTAACCTTGACTGTCCCTGCCACACCAACGTACACAACAGAGGGGGAAGCAAGGAGAACAGTGTCGCTGGGAGTTATAGCTACCGCACCCCCCGGATACATCGGAAACGTAGGACTAGGGTGAGTGATTGCCATACAGCCCCCTGATTAAGCCTGCGAAGGATTCAACGCGCCGGTAGAATCGGCAACCAAATAACGGCAAGTGATTTGAACAATACCCGCTGTGCTTGGTGATCCAGTGGTAAACGTAGGAGTTGCCACTACGATTACATCGGTAGAACCAATACCTATTCCGTTAGGGGAAGCGGTAGAAGTAGCGCCAGCGTAAGCGGTGACTTGCGTAGTTGTCAATGTTGGGCTTTGGCGACCAGCAGTCAAAATGGTTGTTGAGGGGTAGAACAAGTTGGCTGTTGCGCTTGTACCAACAGTCATAACAGCGGCTGTAACAGTGCCAGACAAAGTGGTCAAGGTGTCAACAATAACGTCAACAATGTGTGCGCCAGCAGGTAAAGTAAAACAAGTAATAGCAGCGGCAGAAGTCGCGCCTACCATGTTAAGTTGCACCGTTTGAGCAACCTGCGTAGCGCCGATGTTCTGGATCGTGCCAGCGGTGGTTCCGGTGGTGTTTTTGACCGTGCCGAGCAGCCACGGGCCAAGATGGGTAGCGAAAGCCATGATAGGTTCCTTACATACAAGTTAAGTGCATCAATCGGTATGTCGTCTGCCGGGACAGTTTGATGCACCGGAAAGCCCGGAGTGGCTCATTTATAGCACACTATTTTAGGATGTGCAAGCAGCTTGTTCGATTTTTTTAAGTTTTCTTCTCTGGTCGTTTAGTAACAGGTAACGTAACACAGAAAAGGCAAAAGTCAACAGGCAATAAAAAAGGGGGCCGAAGCCCCCTTTTGTGGGAAAACCCTATCGTTTTACGACGATCCGGGGCTTCCGAAGATGCCCAATGGGTCAGACCAGCCAAAACTGTAACGCTCACGGGACTTGTAACGCACGTTCCCCGTATCGAAGTCTCCATCCATGGAATTAGACAGCGCGGTACGTTCAAAGTGCTTCAGGCCGTTAGGCACATCGGTGGTCAAGTACCAGCCGCTAGTGTCGGTCAAGAAGTGGTTGACGGTGTAACCCTCGGGGATAGAACCGTTGTTCTTCAGTGCATTGATGTCGTTGTCGGTAGTACCAACACGCAGGCTGGTTTCCAAAAGACGGGTAGCAACGAACATCAGAGCAGGCGGGATTACCAGCTTCCGTGGCTTGGCTGCAATCAGCAGACCACGCTCATCCGTCCAAGCGGCGATCTGAATAACTGCGTTTTCCAACGAAGTCTCATTCAGGTCAGCCGCCGTAGAAGGGCGATTGCTATTAGTACCACCATTCACCAGCGGGTGAGCCGTGCTGAACAAAGAAACACCGTCACCACCAACATAGGCCGAGGAGAAGCCGTTGTTTACGACAGCAGCGCCCTTGACTTGCTTGGTGTAGGACATTCCACGGGCCAGAGCCTTGGTGTAACGAGCCGACAGCGAGTCATACAGATTGTCCTCTACAGCTTCTTCGGTGATGGAGAAGCCGAGGGCGATGGTCTCATGGTTGTACCGAGCCGTGAACGCTTCCTGTGCATTGTCATAAGCAATGGCAGAACCTTCGTTCTTAACTGGTGCAGCCGAGAAACCGGACAGCTTGGTTTCTTCTTCAAAGCTACGTTCCGATTTCTCGATTTCGTAGATTTCTTTATGCTCTTCGCCGTAGCGTGCATACTCCAGACCGAACAAAGCGTTCAGGCCGGGAAGAAGTTCTTTAAGTAGTTGTGCGCGTGAAATAGCCATGATTTAACTCCTTATGCGCCAGTGGCAGAGTAGTAACCGTGCAGACTTTGGTTCAATTTAACCAAGACTTCGGGATACTGCGTGAAGACCACGGTCGATGATTTATCGCCAGAGTTGATTGTGAAAGACGCGGCTTGATTCAGCACAACGGAAGTTGCGCCAGCATTTGCTGCGGTTGCCACAAAAGAACCTGTCTGCACAATTTGACCGTTGGTGGCCAATACAGAAACGTCCGTACCAACTGGCAATGCGGAAGGCAATGCACTCACGGTTAGGGTTGTAGTACCCGAACTGTAAGTAACAGTACCCAAGTCAACTGCGGTCTCTTGAACCAAACCAACCAAACGCAAAGGCAAGGTGGTTGTTACAGGAGTAGCCGAAGGAGCCAGAACAGCATTAGCAGAATTGCCGGTGTTGGTGCTGCCGGTATTGTTGATAGCTGACAGGTTAGTGCCAATCATCGCCAATGCAGCAGAAGCAACAGCAGTAGTAGCGGAACAAACAACCGCCTTAAACACGGCATCAGGGTCATCCAAGATATAAGCTTCGCAGTCACCAGCGGTGGTGCTTGCGGGCCAATATTGAGAGAACAACTTTTGCTTAGTCGTAGGGTTGGTGAAGGTGCAACCCAAGAAAATACCGACAGTCTGATTCAGACCAGTGCCAGTAGAAACTGAGGCGCGTGTGGCAAAGCCACGGGATAGAACAACGAAATCACCGTAAAAGATGTCGGTTGCAAAACCATACTGGATGTTGTACATACGGGTAGAACCCGCAAATACTTGACCACCAATTAAGTTCTGCGGCAACAACCCATACGGAGCTGAGACCACTGGATAAGCCATTTAAGACTCCTATTATTTAGAACCTGAACCAAATCCCTGTCCACGGCTGGTTGTAGACTTGCGGTCTGCAAACAGCGGCATACGAGGGTCGTTATTTCGCATGAAGCTATTGTCCACGGACTCCATCTGGTTGGAAGACTGCTTGTCGTAGTACGTTTGACGAGACTGTGCGAGTTCAGTAGGCATCTTGCAGAGCATGAGTCCACCAATTTCTACGTTCCCGGTAGCGGCACTACCTTCAATCATCAACTCAGGATGGTCTTTCGCCTTCACTGGCTCCCAGCCTTCACGCATCTGTCGAGATACGTTCGTGGGGTTAGCCTGACCTTGGACATGTGTTCCAATCCAACGATAAGAATAACCCGGCTCTGGGGTCGGATCGGGCAGCGCGTTAGGGGGTACATAGACCATCCTAGCGGATTTATCGCGTGATACTAGGTCACGGGGGATGCGAGTCTCAGCCATTAGAATTCTCCAGTTTAGCTACTTGAACAGCATATTGTTGTGGGGTCAGTCCAAACTTCTTCGCCAACGCAACCTGCGTGGCTGTAAGCTGAACCTTCTTTGGCCCTGTCGAACGTGTCGCAGAGGCAACAACAGATGATGGCCTTTTGGTAGCTCCACCGAAAACTTCAGGGAACGTAGACTTCATGCGGGAGTCAATTCGTTCAAAGTATTCGTCTGAACGGGGATCAATGCCCGAGTTCACTAGTTTTTGATGCAGCCCTAGTGAAAAGCTGGTTAGTTCCTCGTTACCCGGAGCGCCGAACCACTGGTTTTTTGCCTGCCAGCGCAGTGTTTTATCATCAGGTTCAACCGCTACAGGTTGGGATTTCCGTATTTGTACATCATCCGAAGGCGTTTGTAAAGGGGCTGGGCGAAAATTCTGCGCCGAGATCAACTTTAATTTCGCATCCGTCAATGCTTCCTGTGCAGCAATTATAGCATCAGTGTCGAAGGCTTCCTGTGCCGCCTTGTAGTTGCGCCTTGCCGTTTCCAACTCATTACCAGCGGATTCCTGTACCTTTTCTGCGTACTGCTGGGCACCTGTGTTGGCGTATTGCTTCAGTTTCTTGTTCTCGTCAAGCAACTGCTGTGCAAGATTCTCTAGTTCCTGCTTTTCCCGAACTACGGACTCTTTTGCCCTACGTTCATCGTGTCTTGCATGGGTAAGTTCCTTGATTCGACCCTTAACCTTGTCGGAATATGAGTCCAGTTCCGCATCAGAGGGGTCTTCAACCGCCTTATCCAGAGCTACGCGCCCACGATCACGCGCTGGCGTGTCATCTACGATCTCAATCTCAACTTCCTGCTCCTTTTCAAGCGCAGCCTTGGATTTCTCCTCAATTTCGTCGGGAAACTCGTAATTCTCAGCCATTTTTACTCCTTCAAGCGCGGGTTAGCCCACGAGGGTCTTGCACAACAGCGTCTATCTGGTCATCATTCAGAAGACGGAACTCTTTGCCGTAGATTTTGAAGCGTGTACCAGAATAGGTACGCACCAAGACGAAATCTCCAGCCTTACACCATGCTCCACCGGGGAACTTAGCCTGATCTTTGTACGCATCGGGGCCAACTTTCACCACAAACAGCACGGTAGTTGCGTGTTCTTCCTGTCGCATGTAGGCTCCGGCCTTAATGATGGACGAATCCTCAAAGGTGTCAGCTACATCAGGTACAACACATAGCAGTTTCCACCCCGTAGGGTCAGGTAACTGGGTCGCTTTCTCTTCTTCAGGCATATCCAGATCGGGTTCTTCCCGTGGCTGGATTGTTCGCGGCAAGCTAATGCCGGGGGGCAAGATAAGATTACTCATCGTCGTGTTCAGCTTTCTGTGCAAGGTCAATTAGATAACGCTCTGCGATGGCTAGACCCTGAATCGTCCCGCAAAGTTTTTGGTACTCATCGAAATTGCGGCAAGAACCCCCCGCCAAGTCATCGGCGTAGTTGTTCATGTCGGTTCGTATTTTTTCGCGCAATACGCGTGCGAAGTCTTGGATCATTTAGTTGGTGTTTCCTTTCGTGAGTTGGCTGCGATCTGGGCTGATTGCAAAGCGGATTGCGCTTTGTTCTTTGCGATGTCAGCGCCCATCTGGACGCCAGCACGTTCTTGTTCAAACTGTTGTTTGGCCTGACTATCTTTGAGCTGCGACCCCACGCGCATGGCGTCGATCTGAAGCTGACCGCTGACTTGCTGCTCTTCCAACTGCTGCTTGTCGGATGCAGCGGCGGCGTTAGCCATCATGGTTTTCTCTTTAATCTCAACCTCTTTGGCCCGAATCTGCAACTCTTGCATCTGCATCTGAACCACAGGGTCTTGCGCTTGCTGCTGGGCCTGCTGCTGTGCAGCCTTGGCCTGATCCTGCATCAGTACCTGCTGCGCTGCTTGAGCCATCATTCCTGACAGGGCGATCTCAATCTGTGGTGGCAACGGCTCGTCTTCGGGCGGCAGCGGCATACCCAACTGCTGCTCTATCTTCTGGCGCATCATGTATCCCACATGCTCGGCAATGTGTGCGGTCAAGGCTGCGCCGATTGCTGGTGCACGGGGGTTCTGCCCGATGAACTGCTGGATCAGCGGGTCTTGCATCAGCATCATGTGCACCTGAATATGCGACTGATGGTCTTGGTGCAGGAACGCTTTCATCGGCTTGCCCTTGAGCGCAGCCTGATTCTCGGTAACGGGGTCTTTCGGCTTCTGGTCTTCTTCCAGCGGCACGAGCTTGTCTGCATTCTTAATACCCAGCACCTCCAGCATGTTGCGGTGCAACTGGGGCAAGTCGTAGATATCCGGGGCCATCTGCGCCATCTGAATGACGGCTTGGTACTGGACAACCCGCTGGCTCATGGTGGCTGCGTTAGGGTCGCTGACAGGAATAATGTCCACATCGTCGTAGTCCGAACGCTTCGCCTTGGAGGAGCCTACATCTGGCTCGTAGGTGTAATCCGGGTCTGTGTAGTCCGCGATGATCCGCGCCAGCAGTTTCAACTCTTGCTTGAACGCAAAGTGCACCCGAGCCTGAACCGCCGTCATCACCTTTAGCTGGCGCTCCAGCAGCGCGAGGGTCGTACCTACCGGGGCTTGCCCGGACATATCGCTGACCTTTAGATCAGCCGTGGCAGCAAAGCGCCTGCCCTCTTCCACGATGTTGCCCAGCAGGGCCATCAGTACCTGACTCGGTTCCTTGTACGGGAGGGGCAGGATGTTGTCCCGCATCACCCCAGAGCCAATGTCTACGTCCCGCCACTCTCCGGGGGCAATCGGCGTGTCATCACCCTTAATGCGAAGCCCTCGGGTTTTGAGTCCACCGGGGAGGTTGGAAAGTGTGCCTGCGTCCACAAGCTGTCGCATAATACTGGTAGCCGACTTCGCAAACCCGCCGATGAGGTGGAACAGCCCGAACCCGTACGCTCCGAATCCCGGAATGTATTGGTAGTGAACAAAGTGCTGTCGCTTGAGTCTAAGGTCGTCATCTTCTTCCCAGTTGCGGCGAATTGCCAAAACCTCATTGGTTCCCTTAATAAGGGTGACCACATAGGGGAGCATGATGCCCGTTTCTTCCCCTTCTTTGTCGGTATCCTCAAACCCCTTTAGGTCGAGGTCAACATGCGCTTCGTACAGCGTGAACCTGTCGTCGTTGATATCGCTGAAGCCTGTCTCTTTGTTCTTAGCCTTCTCAATGTCCGTCGTGTCCTTGGTCGGATCACCCAAATCACATTCCCGATAAAACCCCGCCGCTTGCAGCTTGAGTATCTCGTTCTTGGTCTTGTGCATCACATGGGTAACACGGTAGCAAGACTGAATATCAGACGCTCCATACGGCAGGATGATGTCCTCTGCGGGTATGAACACAGATACTTGCCGCCCCAGACTGGGGTCGTAGTACACCTTCTTGAACGCTGAACCTGTAGCCGGTAGGCTCCACAACATCCTCTCATGCTCTGCCCTGAATTCAACCATCTTCTCCGTTAGCTGGTAGTTCATGTCCTCTTCAACACGAAGCGCGGATTGCTTCTTCTCGGGCGTTTCCTTGCCGATGATCTTGGTACGGACTGGCCCTTGGGCAGGGAATGTCTCCGTTATGGTCTCGCTCTGGAACCGGACAACCGCCTCGGTAATCATTGGGTGGAACACCCCGCAGGCTCCGTTCCACGGTTCCGTGCGCTCTTCGTACTGAAGCCCCAGCAACTTCAGCCCTTCCGTGTATGCTTTCTCCCAATCCTTGCGCCCCGCCTTGTCATTGTCAATCTCGGACACCAGATCAGACGCCATGGACTGCATGGCCGACTCATCCATCGAATCGGCAAGGTTCTCGTCAAATCCCCCCTCATCACCCTCCCCCGGAACAATCTCAAGCTCCATGCCGCCAATGCCAATCTTGATTGCCTCTGGGTCAACAATCTCAATCTCAATAGCCGACTCATCGGCAGCAGCGTCATCTATACCCTCTGGCGCTTGGTATAGGGCTTTGTCAATATTGGTTGCCATTGGGTGTCCTAGTAGTATGCGGCTTGTCTGCCGCGTCTGAATATTTTAGGCTCTTCCTTCTCGTCGGAGTCGAGCGCGATGAATCCACCCTGCCTGTAACGCAACAGTGCTTGGGTTGTCGTATCCACATAGTCGTCGTGATCCCCAACCGGGAACGCCGCCATTTCCTCAATAACCTCCCGTGCCCAGCGCGTGTCCGGTGCCCATACCTTGCCCGAGGTAAACAGGTCTGCCACCGCGTTCATCCGCACCATTTTATCGTTTCCCCGGCTGGGCGTGAACTCCTGCACAGGTATGCCCATGGCCCTAAGCTCCTGAATCAGGGGGGAGCCTGCGGCCTTCTTTTCCACTATTATGCTGTCTGGTTCCCATTCTTTCCAGTGCTTGTGCGCCACCGCCTTTAGCTCCGGGAATGCCATCCTGTCCTTGAACGCATCTAATAGTATTAGCTGCGGGGAGCTATTCTCCTCCTCGTTGTACCATATGCCCCATGTCGTACAGGCGCTGTAGTCGGCTGTGGTCTTAGTCTCAAACGCGGTATCCCATGACTGTATTATGTACTCACATTTGGGCGCATCGTCATGGGGCCATACCCGCCAGTCTTTCCGGGAGACCACGGCTGACATGTCCGATGTCGGCTGCTGCATGTACTGCGCGTTCCAATACCGTGGCTCCAAGCTGGCCTTGGTGGACTCCAGCAACTCAAGCGGCCATTGCTCCGGCCACAGGGATTTACCCGATGGCAGGATGGCGGGTAGCTCCACGATCTCCCACGGCACGGAGTCCGGGTTCTTGGTCTGGTAGTCAATCAGGCGTCCGGTCAGGTCGAGCAGGCTCCAGCGCGTCATTATTACTATTATGGCTCCCCCCGGCATGAGTCGCTGAAGCGGCCCCGTCTGGAACCAAGACCACGCCGTATCAAAGGCAAGTCGGCTGTTTACTTTGATATCCTGCTCTGAATGCGGATCATCAATAACGAATAGATCAGCGCCGCGTCCAGCAAGCGCACCGCCGACACCTGCGGCATAGTACTGCCCCCCGGCTGTGGTACTCCACTTGCCTGCGGCCTTTTGGTCGCTAGCGACAAGCGTGTTGGGGAATATCTCATGGTACTCCTCCGAGTCGATTAAGTTACGCACCCGCCGACCAAAGTCCTCCGACAGGGACGCAGTATGCGTTCCCATGATTATCTTCTTCTCGGGATACTTGCCTAAAAAATAAGCAGGAAACAGGTAGCTGCTGAACTCGGACTTGCCGTGGCGGGGGGCTATGTTGATGATGACGCGCTTCTTGTTGCCGTCGATGACATCCTCAAATATCTTAGCCAGCTTCCTGTGGTGTGCGCCAATCTTGAATCCGGGATACACGCCCGTGGCAAATCCAAGGGGGCTTAGTTTGGCAGCGGACAGTCTGGCGCGTTCTTCCCGGATGCTAAGGTCGTCAAATAGCTCCATCTTGTCCTGCAAGGACATTGTTGGCAAAGCGCGTTGAAGCGCCTCAAGCTCAACTTTACTTAATGATGTCAGCGTTTGGAGGTTCATCAGGCAGGGGAGTTACATCTACTACATCTAGCACATTCATAAACTTGTTGAGCTTTTCCTTGATGCGCTGCTCCAACTCGGTGTCCGATAGCTGGGTCTTCTTGACCTCAATTCGTTCCGTGAATAGTGCAACCTCAGTTACCTTACCCAACATCTCCAGCGCCTTGAGCCTGAATTTAGTGTCGGGGTTCTTAGTCTCTTCAAGTATCTGGGCTACGGTGTATCCCCGAATCTCTTTAGCCTGTTCTATAAACGCCCAGTCGTAGGCGGTCAACATCCCCACCAAGTGCTGTACCGCCTTGGGGGTCTTTACGTTAGTTAGTGCTAACTTAGTATCCTGTATTGGGCTTTGTGTTGCAAGGGCTGCAAACGCTGCGCGTGCTGCATGGGCGTCGGCTACGGACTCCACATCCTCATCTGATATAGCGCCGATCTCTTTTAACCAGTCAGTAGTCTTTACCTTGGCGTCTATCTGGTCAGCCACACTGTGATTGGCAATGGGCGACACCGCACCCTTGGGCGCTTCTTCTATCGCGGGGTGGAATTCCCCGTTAATCAAGTGTTCAAACATGTGATCTGCTTTTATTGTATACTTCTTTTCGGTGGTGGTGCAAGCAGTTGCCCCATTGCTTCTCCTTGGCAAATTGCTCATTTGCTCTTCAGCCCCTTAACCGGGGCTGCTTTTTGTGGTGCATTGTCTAGTGTTAGACAAGAATGTATGCAAATTTTTTATAATTTTTAATAGGCGACCTATTAGGGTTTGTACGGGGGGTGTGGTCGTTTTTAGGTTTGGGTTGTTTTTGTGGGAAATGTGGATTGCGGGTGGGGAATAGTGTTCATGTAATGACGCATCTGTCGCGGTCTAAAGGGGGTGTGGGGGTATGGTGGGGTCGCCTTATACCACATTCAGGGGCTTTCAGGGGTGCTGCCGAAAGCTATTTCACCCTCATCCATACAATTGAGTTATCGGTTAGGGATTGGCTCTGGCCGATAGAGGGAGAACGGTTCTCCCGCCAAAGGAAAAATCATGAGTATGAAATTCGCAATCAAGTTTCTGGAAACAAATGCCGCTGCCTACGCCAAGGCCAGCAAAGTGTTCGCGACCATTGAGTCGCAGGGGTTCACCGAGTCACTTGCAGCCGCTGGCGTGGCTGGCCCGGATATACGGGTATTCGCTACCGTATGGGTAGCGGAGCAGACAGGCGTGGCTCCCCACGATTATCGTGGGGCATGGGTGTTCACCAAGGACTCGGCAGAGCACAGCCGAGTGAAATACTTGGTCGCTGTCGCCAGCGGCGCAGCAGAGGCCAAGGCTAAGGCTAGGTCGTCGGGCAAGAAGGAAGTCGATCTGCTTGCTGCTGCACTGGCGGCCTACGGGCTGCTGTCGGTGGCCCAACGGAAGTCGTTCAAAGCGGCAATCTGAGGGAGAACGGTTCTCCCCCTGACCTCTGACATCGTGGGAGCGTGGCTCTCGCGGTGTTCCCGCCCGTGTCAAACGGGATTTCTTACAGCGCATCCGAAAGGGTGCGTTGTGGGGCAATCCTGCCATCACCGTATGAGTTTTACTCATACCCAATAGGAGTTAATCATGCGCATTCTGAACCTAACACAGCACCCCGCAACCGCCGACCAGCTGTCGGCGGGGGTTGTAGACCTCAGCGCCGATCAGCGCACCATCGTGAGCCGTTGGCTCACCTTCGATGAGGTGCCCAGCGCCAGCACGATTACCACACGAGCCAAGTTGTTGGCGCAGGCCGCTGCCGATGACAGCATCATCATCGGAGAA
>Ga0181348_1000184_pt1 | contig 25079 bp, 23 predicted proteins | sample Su13VDMM110DN_FD_130092 | JGI IMG/M metagenome (GOLD analysis project Ga0181348, IMG submission 130092) | Freshwater viral communities from Lake Michigan, USA - Su13.VD.MM110.D.N | ecosystem: Environmental > Aquatic > Freshwater > Lake | place: USA: Michigan | collected 2013-07-16
CAAATCGAATTTCATAAACTAATACAACCTAAGTTTGAATGGACTGAGACTATAGTTGAGAGCGAGCGAGGCGCTAACGGTCAAGGTTCTTCAGGCAAATAACATAATATGGATAGCAATTCAATAACAGAATCAATAAAAGGATTATGGGTCGAGCGGTACAGGCCGAAGACTCTTGAAGATATCATTCTACCGGTTAGAACACGAGAGATTATATCAGGTTTCGGAGACGAGATACCTAATTTGCTCTTCGCTAATACTCCTGGCACTGGTAAGAGTTCACTAGCTAAGATTATTGTTAATGATATTCTTAAGTGTAGCTATCTTTATATTAACGCTTCAGATGAGTCTGGTATTGATACTATTAGACATAAGGTCTCAACATTTGCTCAGACTAAGTCGTTCGATGGTAAGATTAAAATGGTTGTACTTGATGAGTGTGACTTCCTTTCTATTAGCGCACAAGCTGCTTTGCGTAATACCATGGAGTCATATTCTCAGTATACTCGATTTATCCTTACTGCTAACTATAAGCATAAGATTATACCTGCTTTGCAGTCAAGGTGTCAGTCTCTAGATATTACTCCTACTATTGAGGAGGCAGTACGCAGGTGTTATAATATTCTCAAACTAGAGAAAGTTAATATTAGTGATGAGCAGAAGAAGAAATTTGTTGACGTAGTTAAGGCAAACTTTCCTGATCTTCGAAAGACTATTAATGAGTTACAGAAAAACGTTATTAGTGGTAACTTGTCTATCGTTAATACTAAATTAGATAGTGAGTTACTCGAGTCTATCTTTAATCATATTAAGAATAAGCAGACTATTGAGTTACGTAAGTTTCTCATTGAGAATGAAAGTAGATTTAATGGAGATTATGATAACTTACTCATTGAATATCTAAACTATCTTTATAATAAAGATCTAGGCGATATGAGTAAGAAGAGTATGATTGCTACTATTGCAAAGCATTTATATGAGAGTAGCTTTGTAGTAGATAAAGAGATTAACTTCTTCGCGTGCACAATTCATCTTGAGAATTGCTAATCAGGTAACTTAACCTTCCCCTCCTTAATTAGTCTTGTTCTATTAGCTAAGTGTAGGCTCTTTATATCAGATTTATTTTGACCCTTATATGGCACTCCATATCCCTCCTTCACTATCATCTCGCATAAAGACTTACCATCGATAATAAAGTCACCAAGTACTCTTCCATACTTGTCATCAATTGTAGTTGTCACTACATGCTTGCTACCTTCTGGTAGCATTTTTTTTATATAAACCTTACTAGCGTTACCAAATATCTTTTCAGTGCTATCTGTTGTTCTGCTCTCTGGAGTATCAACGTTTAAAAGTCTAATAGCTACATTATTAATCCAAGTATTAAACCCAACATCAATATTTACCTTAATAGTATCTCCGTCTGTAACTTCAACTATTATACATTTATATTGATACACGATTATTTTAAACCACCTAAGTAGTCATAAGTGTAAGAAGCTTGAGCAGGAGATGAAGTTGCCGGGCTACTAGGTAATTCTGTATTCTTTGTCGGCAAAGCTAAACTAGTATCAGTTAATTTACCATCACCTCTATCTGATTTATTAGAAATATGATCTAAAGGCTCTACTTCTTTAGGTTTAATATTAGTGTTATTCTTACGTACAACAGCATCTGGAATTGGAGGCAAGTTAGGGTAAAATGATATTGGCTCCCCTAGTTCGGGTGATACATTAACATAATGTGTGTATCTACCACCGCCTGAATCTAAAGCTAGAGTCAATGAAACATCTGCAGAAGAGGTTTGTGGGTTACCTGGATATATAGGTGATGTTGAATCTTTAATACCTACTACTCTAACGTGCAGACCGGTCTCTATCATTTGATCTATTAAATCACGTGAATTGCTTCCGAGTTTTTTATACTGTTCAGATGATTTAAAGTTATCGCTAAATTTAAACACATCACCAACTAAAAAACCACCTCTCTCAAATCGCGATAAGTAAGTTTCAACTAAAGTTAAATATTTTTTACCCATACAAGTATTTAATCCTTTAATTAAATAATTACATGGAATTTGACAAACTTGTAGCAGAGATATTAGAAGAAAAAGCGGGCGCTCGTTGTACTAAAGTTACAAAGCAGCAATCTTCAACAAGACCATCAAAGAAATATATGAGATGTGTTAGGGTAGATGGCAAGCTTAAACGGGTGCACTACGGAGACCCTAAGCGTAGAATAAAAAAATCAAACCCGAAAAAGCGTAAAGCTTTTCGGGCTCGTCATAAATGCTCGTCAGCTAAGCCAGGCACTGCTAAAGCACTCTCCTGCGCTAATTGGTAGAGTTACTTAGAAATCTTGTCCCTATAGTAGCTCTGTACAATACGGAACGCATTCATAATTTCAACCTCCTCGCGAGTTACAGGTCTAATAACTTCAACAAATGCGTGCGAAGAAAATCTTGGTACTGACCACTGACCGTCTCTATCAATAAACGAATCATCTGTTAGATCAAAAGACTTTAAAATATCTCGTGAAATTTCACGAAAGACCTGATTGGTATCGACAAATGCGTCATCAGCTTTCACCTTAAGTACTACGTTATTCAATTTCATACATTATTATATGATAGTTCATATAAATATCTATATGCCTTATGTGAGAAAACCTAAACATGTATCTTAAAGTAATAATATATGGCTATAAAATTAAATATTATTCAAAGGCCTACAGATATACAAGCTGCGATATCTAGAGGTTACTTATTTAAAGATCTAAAGTTTGATTTATCTACATCATATCTTAAAGGTAACGAGATGTATTCAAATAGAGAGACAATAGATCTCGCAGGTTTAATTGATAGAGATGCAGTAATAAACTCATTAAAGAATATTTTAACAACGACACCTGGCGAAAAGTTACTAAATCCGTTATTTGGGTTAGATCTTAGAGATTATCTCTTCGAGGTTGTTTCAGAAAATAAAGCTTTCTTTCTTGCACAAACTATATTTAGTGGAATTACTATTCAAGAGCCCCGAATTTCTGTTGACTTTATAGAAATATTAGCAGATATAGATGAGATGCAGTATATAATAAATTTAGATCTGTCGATACCAAAATTAGAAATCTTTCACTTCTCCTTGAAAGGGGTCTTAAATATAGACGGTTACACCTTTGTATAAAATGAGTATAAAAAATTTCACAGAATATAATTTACCGCAAAACGCTTACGCTACTTTTGATGCAACTTCGTTAAAGTCATTAATTATACAGAGACTAAATGATTCAGAGGTTTTTCGAGATCAAAATTTTGAAGGATCAAATTTAAACGCGTTTATAGATGTTGTAGCGTATATGTATCATACGCTTCTCTTTTATCTCAACACAACCTCGTCAGAATCTACCTTTACTACTGCTGAGCTTTACGAAAATATGAATAAGCTTGTATCTAATATAGGTTACAAGCCTCTCGGTAAGCAGACATCTATTTCGAATATATCTTTAACAGGTACGTCAAATCTAACTACTGGACCTTATACGATAAGACGATTTTCTTTTATTGATGTAGCGGGAGCTAGTTATACTTCTTTAAAGGATATTTCTTTCGAGAAAACTACGAATGGAGCACAAGCTCTGTCAATTAGTAATAGTATATTACATCAAGGTAGTATTAAAGAGCACTTACCATATACCGCTACCGGTGAAGAGTTTGAAGTGGTTAGAATAATTAATACTCGGCCCGCTACAAATTCTATAATAGAACCTTTTATATCAGATAATACCTTTACTGCTTTTATAAAAAGTATTGATACAGGAACTTGGCAACAATGGACAGAATCGTCTTCTTTATATCTGGAATCACCTGGTAGCTTAAAATATGAAAAACGATTTAATGAGAATGGCAATTACGAATTTAAATTCGGCAATGATATTATAGGTCATAAGTTAAAAGAGGGCGATATAGTACAGATATATTATATCCTTTCTGATAACACACCAGGAGTTATTTCTGCTAACGCTATTAATGGATCAAGATTTAATATCTTTACATCTCCTACTTTTGAGAGTATTGCGAGAGACATATATACAAGTGAGACTACTTTTGTAACTATAAACAATTCTAATGATATTTTAGCTACAAACTTAAATGACTCTACACCAGTGACTTATGAAGAGACTGTAGAAGAGATTAGAAAAAATGCTCCAAAGATATTTTCTTTACAAAACCGATTAGTTACTAGTCTTGATTATGAGTATTTTATTAGTAAGAACTTTAACGGTGTTGTGAAATCTGCAAAGGCTTTATCTAATGAAGAGTATACATCAACCGTATTAAAGTACTTTTATGATATAGGACTTAATCGTCCTAATGACGATAGTCGGGTTCTATTTAACCAGGTTAGATACGCTAATTCGACAACTTTTAACAATGTTAATTTATATCTCGTTCCTACTAATACAATAGTGTCTGAACAGATACCAAATTATATAAACCCCTCGCAGAAGCAATTAATTCTCAATGAGTGTAACTCAATAAAAGATTTAACTCATAACATTACTTTTGCAGACCCCGTCTATAAGGCATTTAATATTGGGTTAGAGCTTGTTGGAGAAAAGCCTACGTTATCTATTATAGATAACACTAAACTGGTTATATACAAGAATAGAACTAATACAATAAACACTACTACGTTGAGACAAACCATCCAGGCAATTTTTAAAGCTGCATTTGCTAATCTCAGCTTAGGGTCAGTTGTTAAGTTAAGTGAGATATCAAACAATATCTTAAATACGTATGGAGTTGAGAGTATAGCTACAAGACGAGTAGATACAGGTTTTGAGATACAAGGTATTAGTTGCCTAATATGGAATCCTATATATCCGGAATACGATATCATAACAACTTCACAAAATTATAAGTTAGCCAATTTTCAATACGCTTACTTCTATGAGATATCTAAATTAGCAAATAATATTCTGATAGTTAATACATAAATAATTAGATGGCGAGCTTATTCAAAACGTTCAATTACACCGGGGTACTCGCCCTTTCAAGCTATACATTATCATCAACAAATTTTTACTTTAAGCCTGAATTTAATCAGGAAGGAGCTCGATCAAATACCCGAGTATTATGGGATTTTGGTGATGGTACGTCGTCAGAAGCCTTAACAGGTCAGCATTATTATAAGCTACCAGGTATATATACAGTAACTTGTCACTTTTACGACAGGTTTGGTAATGTAACTACTGATAATGAGACTGTTACTGCTGTTAATTTTATTAACAATATACTGACCGCAAGTACACAGACCCAACCTATTATTTTATTATCTAGTAAAATTAAAACACCGATAACTATTAATCGGTTTACATCATATCAAACGCATGATAGTTCATTTTTAACAATAATACCATTTGCTTTAGGTTCTACAGATAATTACTTTGATACCGGTTTGGTTGATGCCTACTACGGTCATCTATATCCTTACTCCTCGTTTTATCAATTACAGACAATATCAAAAAACACCTCCGAATTTGTAGAGATTTCGTCCTTTACAACGAGCAATGATAATCTATACTATAGACTATCAGGTGCCAGTATAATTAGATGTAGGCCTACAGACAGTGGGTCTATTTTTTGTGGATCTTCTGGTACCGCGACAGTTTATTTTAAAAGTGATATACCTAAGACTAGAGTAGATCTTTATTTTGGTTACGAGCCTGGTAGTTTGTTATACTCTAGTAACACATATAATACCTTATTATCCGGTGTAACTGTAGTAAGTAATATTAGTGCTAGCCACTTATCTATTACATCATGTGGTCTAGACTCTGAAGGATCATCTCAGACTAGCTACCCAATTAATAAAAATAAATTTGCAAATACTAAGATTGGTTTTGTGGTTAAGGTAAAAGATACTGAAAACTTTACTATAAAAAATACGGATGTAGGTAGCTTTACATTCACATTAAGAGACAATACGACAGTGTATAACTCTGCAGTATTTGTCTCAAATACTACATCATTATCTGCTGATAGACTATATGGTGTCTTTAGAGGTACTCTAACATTTCCTGCCAGCGCCTTACCTACTAATATATACACTAATCAGATAGAACCGCTAAGAGATGTATATATAAGCTGTAATTATCAGTCTCAAAATTTAACTAACTATCTCACATTCTCAGGTAGTGTGTTGACTCTATCCGGAGAACCAATAGCATATAATAATTACAGTGGTAGTTCTACAAACTTCGATATATACCCTGTGCAGGGGCAATACACAATAGCTAAGATAAATGAAGATATAGATCTAACTCAGAAATTTAAAGATATATCATTACAGAGCTTATTCCTAGATAATAAAGTACTATATGATGAATTTTTAGGAAATATATTTGGCACAATAAATTCCGAACAAACAACTATAGGTAAACTGACCTATGAGAAAATATCTAATTTTATATCTAATAATAAGGTTTTAGATTATTCAAACATTAATAATTTATATTCCATACTTGAGGAATTAAATATAGATACCTTAAAGTTTAGTGAAAACAATTACCGCTACCCTGCAGAATTATCTCGGTTAATAGATTTGCTATCTATTAATAAATCAAGACTCTTTGGTAGTGTAAACGCTTATAATGAAGACTTCGATACAAGAGGGTATCATAATAGCGAGCTTTATGGTATTAACTTAGGGCCTGAGGTAACTATATTTCAACCGATTACTGCTGGTCAAAGCTTAGTCGTATATGAGAGATTTAGTAATAACCTTAAGGTAATAAGTACGTATCAGCCAGTGAGTTCTGTAGGTTCAAGGAGCTATGTTATAAGTGCATATAATGATAACTGGGGTTGGGGTCTAGTACTACCAGATACAGGATATGGTAGTAAGATAAAGGACTACTATACATTCTACTTACACATATCTACTATAGAGGGATCTATTAAAGATAGTATTATTAACTTTGAGGATGCTAATACTACAATAACCACTAATGTATCTTCTTATACTGACTGGTCAAAACAAGATGGCATTATAGCTAACCTAATTAGTAATCAGCTATATAAAGGTCTCGATTTGTTTGATTAAATATATTAAATGTCAGCTGCAATTACATATGCTACAAATTTAGTACCAGACTCAATTACTAATCCTAATGTAGATTTTTCGATTGCAAGGGATAATAGTACTCCTTTCTCTTTCTTAGAGTTTATAACCCTAACCAGAGTAGACTACTCACCAGAAGAATATAATAACTTCTTTATTACATATTTGCAGGACTGGTCGAGTAGCAAAAATGATACTAGAGATAATCAGTCACTTAGTTATGTAGACTACTATATTACGTTTGTTAAAGAGATAATTGTAACTTTCTCTACAGCAAAAGAAAGAAAATTTCTTAATAATATCGACTTTAATGACCCTGCTGATCTTGATGTAGCTATTCCTTTCTTTGTAGAGAAGATCAGGCAGGTCATTCTCTTTTATAAAAATAAACGGGATGACGCCAAATATTCTGTAGATAGAAACAAGATAAAAGGTACTGAGATATCATTAGAGAAAGGACTCTACGATAATATATATAACTATATCTTTTCTGCACAAGATGATCCACAGTATTCAACTCTTGGATTTACTCTTTCAAGTATTTCAAAATATCTAAAGGTAGATATCGAGGAGTATATAGATGTTTATGGTAGTTATTTTGATCTACCTCTTAACGAAGCAGATTCAGATTTTAACGCCGCTAACGGAACTGCAAAAGATTTTTACACATCTAACTTTGTACCAGTTGATGTTAAATTGTTCTTTACAAGTAGTCAATATGAGGAGATATTTGGTAGTGTAGCTTTTCTTAAAGAAATTCCATTAATAGCAAATGTAAGTCTTAAGTATGACCCGGTTTGCGATCCTACAAATCCTCTAACCTTATTAGATAACTCTAAAGTTACCGGTTTAACTAATAGTGATATTTTAGTACTAAAGAGAAAGCTTTTAGAAAAGTACTTAGGTACAGATATATACTATATTGATACGACAGGCGTAATAATTACTTCAGGCATCCTTGTTACAGCTAGTACACCTTATAATAATATACACAACTTGCAAGCTGTAGCAACTCCGACTGTTAGGTCAGACGAAGTAAGGCTTCTTAGAAATGTAGGATTATTTTTTAGTCCCGATACTCAGGGTATATTTCAATTAAATTCAAATAATTTTAGATATGATATTGATTTGAGTAAGTTAGAAAGTAATAAGATATACGTCTTTCCAGATCCTTCTCGATATGGTAATGTAACTATAAACAGTTATCTTAATACTCCTCTAGTTTATATACACGATTATAGACCTGAGGTTAGAAATGTATCGAGTGGTTTTGCCGTGGGTATACCCAAGGTTGAACCAAGTGATCAAACATTCTCACCGTACTATACTACAGAGCAAAGCACTGTAAATACATTTAATAATTTCGAGATAAATTTAAATTTTAGTGATCTATACAATAAAGGGTATATAACTAAGATTCAGTACGACATATATGGTAATGAATATGCCTTATTTAAAGATGAGTTTGGACAGACCTTTAAATCTTTCAAGGTACAAGCTCAAGATCTCTCAACTGAAGATACTCTAAAATATTTACAATTAGATGGCTACATCTTTAGAGATCCAACGTTAGGCTACAACTTCACGTACGAGTTTACTACTCGTACTGTGGTCTTAAGCACTGCACCTACATTTACTTTAACATCACCTTTTTATACCCTTAACTTTAGAGATTTATATCCTTATGACTGGTTTGAAAAAGAACCTGATATTGTTTTAAATACTTTTGATATATTAGATCTCAGCTTTAATAGCATATCAGCGCAGAAAACAGTTGTATTTTATCAACTTAAGGATGGTAATAGTTTTACTTATGATAGTGGTTCTCCTCTATCTGATCCTATATATGCAGGGTTTACTAACTACCCTGGTAGTTTTGAGTATTACTATGATGAGTTAATGGAAGGAGGTGTATCAAGTCTAGTGCCGCCAACTATAGCTCGAGATTATGCTAATAGCGGATCTTTAAGTGCTGTCTTTACGCTAGACACAAGACTTATTCTTTCTAGTAACTTAGTTACTGAGTATGATGGAGGTAATTTCTTGGATGTATTTGAAATAGTTCAAGATGATACATATAACGAAAATATACCTTTTAATAATGTTGTATATGCTAATGGACTAACAGTAATGTCATCTCTTACAGGTGATAATGTTTATAAAGCTCAAACATATAAGGATCAACTACAGGGTAAGATATATACTAAATCTACAGGAACTGCTAATTCTAAATCAATTAGCAGTTCCTTAAGTAGTATTTTTAGTAAATACAGTACAGTTGTTAAAACAGAAGTATACGATAAACCAAAGGATCTTGAAATATATTATAACACTATATGTATCGAGACACCGAGTTATTTGGTATTTGATAAAATAGTGTTTGAAAATAATAGTTATATCGAACCAAGCACAACAAATACTGTCTTTACTATATCGTCTGCCTCTCCTCTCAATGTTTTTTCGCAGAGATTCTTTAACGAGAAAGAAAAAACAGTTAGTTTTTGCAAAATTATTCCAGCCATTGTAAATAGTCAAGGTCAACTTGTTACAGATGTCACCGACATACAGCTTATTAATAGCAATAATAAGATGTTCCTACCATACATCTACCAGTATAATGTAACAGACAACACTACAAAGCAATTATTCCCAACTAATACTGAAATCCCCCAGCTTTCTAGTATATTTTCACTGTCTGATGAGTTTGATATAGAGTGTAATTTTAATCCTGTAAGAGTTAAAAAGCCTATATTAACATATAATTCGTTAAACGATGTTTATAAACTGGTATTCTTAGTAATGGATAACAATAATCACTTCCATCTCGTTGAACATACGTTCGAGATAACTAGTGATCAATTAATTTCCTTCCTTAATAGTAAATGGTATAAGCATTCTAACACCATACGAACGACAGACTTCGCGAATACTACATTTGCAACTATCGGCAGCGATAGTAATACTTACACAGTATCTGGAACAGAAGTAATTATATGAGAGACTTAACTATATCTGTAAATATATCAAGTTTTACGTCAGGTGATACAGTCACTTTATCTGGTATTGATATAAAGTCTAAAACTAATATAAACTATATTCTCAGTAATATAGTTGAGAGTGATTATGAAGCTTTATTTCTTGATATTGACTGGGGAGATGGATCACCTATCGAGAATTATACTAGACCTGTCGTAGTTGACTACAAAACCTCTAATATTATTGATGAAATAGTATATAATAAGCCAATAGGTAGTATTTTAACTAAAAAAACACATCTCTTTTATAATAATACTAGTTATTTTAACTCTAGTATCTTAATGCAGATGCTTATTATCTATAAAGATAACTCAATTCTTAAGATACAGCAACCCATTAACATATTTCAAGCGTCATACTATGACGAGATAGGTGATATTGATATATTAAGTGCGCAAATAATACCGCTTTCTGCAAATAATACATTTATAAATCTTGAAAGTAAATTAGGTAATTACACTTATGTAGCTGCACTCGGAACGTATAATAGATATAACTCATCTCCTATTATAGTCGATGATAACACAGTTGAAGGCTGTAATATTATAGATCTTTATAAAGATTATGATCTACCAGGCTATGAATTATAATAATGTTACAGTTAGTCATTTTCTGAATTGACTCATTGTGCATAAATAATCATAGTAATGAATTTACAGACAAATAGTGTCTCCGCTATATATGCCTTACCGGCAGTCTATAGTGATCCTTTTTATGCGTTTAAGCAAAGACGTATAAATTACGATAATGGTCTATCTTTGCTAGAGATAGCCGCTCTAGCAAATGTCTTTAACTCGTCTATTAACAATTACACCTCTCATTACCTAACAGAGAAGAAAGAGATTGGTGAATTTCTCCGAACCTTTAAGCAAACAAGTCCGTTATATACAATAACGACTACTCTAGTATTTGACTCTATAGTTTCAGCTACGAATAGTAGGTGTATGAGTATCGATACTACTAATAGTAAGTTACTTTCAGCTACAGGTGAGTATAGTGCTAGTGTTTCAACAAAAAGCGTGATCTCATCTGCTTTTGAAAACGACATCAATTTTGAATTAGAGATATTAAGTGGTAAGCTTCTTAGAGTTAAACATAATTATGACTCAAAAAACTTCTATTTAAACTATATTCAGTCGACTGATAATTTAACTTTTTTTAGTTATGTTTCAAATGTTGATCCTCGTAGTATTACTAGTACAGAGAGAAACGATGTATTTAGATATCAGCTAGATACGAAAGGATATATAGTATTATACAAGGTTATAGCTGATGAGTCAGTTAGAACACTTATATATGACAACGGTAATTTAAAATTTACCAATATCGATGAACTTTCAGCAAGCAAAAATGCAAGTATTATAGCTATAGATTATAATTTCACACAGGTAGATACAAAGAATTCAACAAGCTGGATTTCATACATACCTAGCCAGCTTAATAACTTAACTCCTAACAACAATAAGAGTAAGTATGATCTTCCGTCGCAGTACCTATTACATACTAACTATAATTTAGAAAGTCCTGATTATTTCAACTTAAATTTTATTACTCTAAATAATTATAGAACTGAAAAGGGATTCGTTAGTACTGGTACTAATCTATTATCTGCAGATAAAGATATTCCAGACATTGATTTTAGAGAATATACCTCTATATTTACTGGTAATAATCAAGAGAAAGGTAATAAGAACATTACCTTAAATTACGTTTTCTTTAATAAAGATCTAGTCATTAAGAAAGGTACAGATACTTTTTTCAAGACCCCTAGTAGCATGTATCCTTTTGAAAAGATTAATATAAATGATACAGATTTTGTGTCTAATGGTAGTGCTGGGGGCCCTTCGCCTCTTTTATCAGATAAGATATATATTAATCGTAAATATACAAGTCAATTTAACAATGGCAGATACTTATGCACCTGGCTTTCAGCAGGTACAAATAACGAGCCTGGTATCTGGCTAGACAGATACTATGACGATAGTAATGTAAGTTCACCAATTATTGATCAACCTAGTTCTCTAGCTTTAGAGCCTGATACAAACTATAAATATGAAAGAATCGGAACCGATGATATTAATAATGTAGTTATAAGTAGCCAGCCGTTACTTTCTGGGTTTAATAACTACTACGATACATCTAATGTTGCAATAGCCTACGAATCTGATACTATCATCTATGACGGTAACAAGTATAACAAGTATATAGTTTCATCTAATGTTAATAAATCTGGCCAGTTTACAGTAAGCTTTGATTTGTTTATTAATCAGAGTACAGATTACGGATTTCAGATAGCAGGTAATAAAACTAATAATGGGTTTGGTGTTAGAAGTGATACAATTATTACACCTTTTATATATACCTATCAAGGTAATGTATTATACGTATATAATACAGATTATGTGCTTGTATCCTCGACAAAGTTTGATAGAGATATTAGGGATATTATACCCGGTAAAGCCTTAGAAAACTTTTTCGTAATATGTTCAGATGGATATATCTATAAAGTAGACCCACTAGGCAATAAGATTAAATTAGAGATAGTAACGGACATAGCAGCATATAAAAATTATCTTCAAGAAGAAAACATTATTACATTCCTTATTAATGATAATAAATTAGATGTACCAAGCGGTCAGTGTGTTGAAATCGACAAAAATACCCTAGCAGCAACTGTAACTCAGAGCACTCCTTTGTCAAGCTTTATTGACCAGTCTCCGTTTAGTATATTTAGATATGACGGCAAACTATTTAACACTCCCGGTAGAAAGATAAGATATACCGGTAGAAATTCGGATATTCTATATTACAATATTGGAGACAAGATAATAACTAAACATAATCTGCAGCAACCAGGAAAAAAACCTACAGACTTTGTTAAGGTTTCAAGTAGCCTATCCGGTACAGATATTACTATAACTGATTTTAATATAGATTATAATCAGAATGTATATGTAGGATATAAAAATAAAGTACTGGTTTACAGTCAGAATAGACAGACTATTGCAAGTGTTTCGTTGTCAAGTATTTCAAGTATGTTATCTTCTGAAAACACTAAGGTGTTGGATATTGACTTTGTCAAGGAGTATAAATTTGGCAATCCTAATTTTCATACGACGGTGCTTATATTAACAGAAGATAATAAGTTAGGATTAGCTAAATTTAATATTTACGATAGTAACTTCCTTAACACTTTTACCCTTCTTCCTCTAAGTGGCAGCTATACCCCCTTTATAACTGAGGTAAGACGTCATACACAGACAAATTATCAATACTTAGATTTAAATTATATTCCAGATAGTATAAAATTTGAACTTACATTGTCAAACTACCTATCTTCAGAAGAAGTTATTAGTAAAGTTATTGACTTTGAATCTGATAAAATAGATGAGGGGTTTCATAATTTCACGTATCGATTTGACTCTATTAAAGGTAATATAACTCTCTTTGTAGATGGTGTAAAGCATACGAATTTACAAATACCAGCAGGTAAATATAAGTATCAAACAATCTTTCACGAGGAATTCTTTCTCGGTACTTTGGGATTTTTTAATGGTATTGATTTAGCGACTTACTTAAAACAACCAGGCCAATATTTTATAAATAAGACAAGAGTTCGTAACTTCTTGTTTTATGATAAAGTTCTTAACGATACAGAAATATATGCGGTTAATATGTTTGGTAAGGTTATAGACGATATCGTGCTATCTATACCTGCTGGTCAGCGTAATAATACAGAAGAGATAGAAAGGTTCTTTAGGTTTTCGCAAACAAGTAGTAGTAAGCTCATTGATATTAATATCAAAAACTTAAGAGTAGAAGATAGTGAATTTAGGCAGAATATAGTTAATGAGATCTTATATCAATCAAAATCTTTACTACCTGCCGGGGTACATATAAACAATATTAACTTTACTGATTTTAAATGATAGATTATACTAACTATAAAAAATTCTACAGTGCAGGGGATGAATATAATATCTCTATTTTAGATCAGGTGTCAACATGTGTACAAGATACACTCTCTTCTTCAACTCTTGTTAACTATAATAATTATGTATCAGAATTTATATACTCTGTCGATGGGGTTGTTAGGATGTATATTAACGGCTATTATGTAGAGTGGCAAGCTATTGAAGAGACTCATGGTACTGTTGAAGCTACTTACGATAGTATAGGAGATAGAATATTAGCAACTATAGGTGGTGTAAGTTTATATTGGTCACCTATATACGTGACTACTATTGAGTCATCTAACTATACATACGATCCATCTGCCGGTGTAGTTTATAAGACTCTTAACGGATCTAATCTATACTGGTTTGCAGACAGTTACACGCCTTCACCAGAAGACATTGTCGCCTTCACGAGTGAGAAGGTAGTAGGTGTAGGTACACTTAATGAGCAATATGTGTCTGTATCTCCTGAAGGTGCAAACTTTACAGGTTTAGTTGAAATAGATAATGGTGTGCCAAGAACTTTTTACACGCAGCAGTTACTAGAACCTAAAAGATTATTTTCGACTGATCTTGCTTTATCTAAGTTTACTTACGATAGACTAGCCGGAGATACAGTCACTTTACCATATAGTCTTCAAGAAGTATCGTTTGAAGCTAATGATTACTTAACTTTTAATTTAATTAAAGACAGGTTAAAGAAGTTACACATTAATAATACATACGTTTTTTCGCGTATGTTTATACCGGATAATGATCTACCAGCGTCGAGTAATATCAAATACCTCGGTGTACCACCATCTACTGTTAGCTCAATAACTTTTACTTCTAGTGCCGAGAATTTAACTCTATATACCGATATTCAGCAGACTATTAAATTTGATAAGGTTGAAAAATTTGTAGAGCTAGGTAATATTAAAAGTTATGTTAGTGTAAAATATGCAGAAAATACAGACACGTTTGTCGTATTAGGTATTTCTGATACTAAGTTTATTTCTCTATCTACCGATTTAGTAACTACTAACTATATAGAGGTATCAGATAAGTACGAAACAGTTGAGAATAGATTACCTTTTGGTAAATTACATAGTATATGTCTTAATACTAGCCATGTCTTTATATCCGATTTTGATAACAATAACATTTTAAAGTATGAGATATCAGGGTTCTTTAACAAGGATGTTGCTTTTGCCAATAAGCGTAATTTTATAGAAGTACTGGGAGGTTCTGGTAATTCAACAGATCCGTCTAGGTTTAATGGGCCAAGTAATATTTGCTGCACAGATTCGTTTATTGTAGTTTATGATTCTGGTAACTATACTTGCAAGGTCTTTAACACACAGTTTAACTATATAAAGCGAATTTCTGGCCCTCCATTCAAGAGAGAGCCTTTAGCTGCTATGGAGTTTGACAGTCTTGAGAATAGACTTTATATTTTGACATATTATGAAGATGGCATGAAACTGTATATCTATGATAATGAGTTTATACTACAGGAACAGCATATACTTGAAGAGAAGTTAACAACAGTAAATGGTGTATCAGAGGCTGTTAAGAATATTTCTTTCGCTAAAGCAAATAATAACTACTGGTATATATGTACTGACTTAAATGTCTTTCAGAAGCTCAAGAATAGACCTGAAAAAATACTAGGTCGGTTTCAGTCTGACAGGCTCAAATTAATTTCCGGTGATTTAAAGAGAGAAGTTACATACATATGGAATTTAACAGATATAAATTTTGATAAAGCTAACATCTGGTGGAATTTCTACGATACTTCAACAGCGAGTTCAAATTCTTTAATAGTAGATAATAAGTTTAAAGGTCTTGGAGTTGTTAATAATTATAATAATGAGGATGATATAGTTCTATTAACTGATGGTAGACTGTATATCTTTAAAGAGCCTTATACCTTCAAGCAAGTTACAAAATATAATACATATCCTAATTACGGTGCTTCCAAACTAACTATTAACCGTGAGGAGTATATACAGACAGCTACTATTAATAAAGAATTATATAAAGTATTAAACGATATATACACTCTTAAGAATAATTTAGTTGGAAGGTTTACAGGTTCATTTGATGATGCTAGCGTGTTTACACTTGAGGATTATAACTATAATATTGATTTTAATAGCTTTAACCTGGTAGATATAAATCAATATTATATACACGATAACGAGAAAGCTATTTTAGGAGTTATTAATCGTGCACTAAGAAGTGTTTATGAGTTGCAATCTAAGCTAATAAGTCTAACTAATGTAGACTATGGTAACGCTTTAATACCTATATACAATTTTGAAGAAGGTACGTTGATATTAGAATAGTAACTTAAATAATAGTATGCCAAACGCTTTGACGAACACAAATATTAGCGATACCTATAGAGGAGTGCTGCACACTAATGGAACAATAATACCTACTACTGGGCAAGAAGCGATTTATGACGGTACAGGAGTTCAATCTTCACTGTCTATTGGTAGAACAAATGAAGGAGCAACAGTCACAGGGAGCTTATCAGCTACTAATGTTTATGCAGGTCAGTTACGCATGCCTAGAGTAGATGGCTCCATTGGTGAAGTTGTAGCCCTTACTAGTTCAGGTGTTTTAGGTTTAAAACCTCTCTCAGAACTTATAGGTGGATCTACAATTCAAGATGCAGTGTATGATAATCCGAGAATAACTGTTGTTGGTGGGGTTATTACAAAGATAGAATCGAGACCTAGTATTGTTATTCTTAATAACCCAGCAATTATTATACCTGATTATGATGGATATTTAGGGTTATCTGTCAATAACCTACTGGAGAATCCGCAGCCAGCTATAGAGAACTTTAACATTAACTGGGCTATACAACCTGGATTTTACGCTGATGCACCATCCGCTAACACTATACCTGCTAAATACGCTATAATAACTGTAGAGCTGTTTATTCATTCTGGCTCAAGAGAATTCGAAACACAAATGCTACAAGACTCTAAGATAATAGCTAAGGCGAGAGTAGATTGTAACGACACTACTGAAATAGCTCGTTTAGATAATAATCGGTATATATACCGTAATCAACAAATAGTTAAGATACCTACAAACCTAGTATCTGTCTTTCAATTTTATATTTACATGACCGATATAGTAATAGCAGGTAGGTATAATCAAGTTGGTAGGTCTGTAACTTTAGATGGTTGGGTGTTTTAACAAATTGATATAAATATTTACTAGATGCCTGCACAAACTATTATAAAATTAAAAATTAGACGAGGTACGAATTCTCAACGTAAATCTGTCGTACTTGAACAGGGAGAGCTAGGCTATACCACAGATACGGCAAGAGTTTTCGTAGGAGATGGAACTACTACAGGAGGACGCCCTGTTGGTAGTGTCTTTCACACTCCAGTTAATTCTGCTTTTGGTAGAACTACAGTTACTGGAGCTGTTCAGAACGATATCGTTGTAGAGAGATCTTTAATGTATCAGCTAACAGGTACTGATTATAGTGTGTTAGGAAATTGGAAAAATATTAGTGCAAAGGCTGATGGTACAGTTATTGTGTATACATTAGTTAGTGGAAACTGGCAGTTGACTTTAGGAGAAAATTCAGTTGGGTACAATAAGTTAAATACCTCTGTAGTTACACCAGGTGGCGGACTATCACTTGGGTTCGGCATATCGGCTAACGTTGATAACGTCACGATGAACATCGTCAATAACAAATTAGCTGTTAAAGGCATTACTAAAGATAGTATAAGTAGTACTTCATTTGGTAATTCTATATCAGGAGGCAGCGGTAATCTTATTAATGTTAATTTTGATCCAAATTATTTCGGCTACAATGTTAACTCTCAACTTACAATTAAGACCGTACCACCAGGTACAGTTACAGTTAGCTCGCTAAGTAGTACTTTTATAGGTGCTGGTCTGCAGGCTGTTGATGGAGTTTTAACAGCTAGGTTAAAAGATGTGGATAACGTTAGTTTAGAATCTACAGGAGGTATATTATCCTTAAAAGCAAAGCATGCTGGTGACGTCAGTACAAGGTTTGATAATATTAACTATAATGAAGATGGTATAATTACTGGTCGCGCTTCAATGTTTGGATCTATATTATCTGGAGGGTCTACTGGAGCTGGTTCGGCTTATAATGGTATGTTAAACCAGAGTACTTTTACAAATCAACAGACGTTTACTGCAGTGTTTACAGATATAACACTCGCTTCCAGTTATGTAACAAGTGTCAGCTCTGCTGGATTTATAGTATTAAATACTTCTGCAGGAGGAGATATTGCTATACCAATTTTTAGATATAGTCCATCTCCTGTACCTATAGCTTAATAAAAACTTACCATGGCAAAAATTGAAATATTTGAAAATTCATTACTAAGGTTGTTAGTACGTAGAGGTACTAATGCTGATAGATTAGGTGCGGTTCTTTCTCAAGGCGAGCTAGGATATACTATAGATACAAAAAAGCTTTATGTGGGTGATGGTACTACTCTGGGAGGCATTTTAATTGGTAATGTATTTGCTGGGTCAAGGAATAATGTAACAGAATTGACTAATGTTTCGTCAGGAGATCAAGCTTTTGATAGTGATAATAAGATTCTCTACAGGTTTATAAGTGGTGATTCAACTAATATAGCTAACTGGGAGGTTATTGGCGGGGTATATTCTGCTGATAATACTACTATTACTCAATCAAACAACACTTTTGCTGTAGGTATTATTTCCGCTTCTAATATTGATTCGCAAATTACCGGTAACTCTTTAACGTTTAGTAACAGTGTCACTGGCAAGATAGCTTTAAATACCCAGATTATCAATACTAACGCGATAGGATCATATGACGCTGAGTATTTAACTCTACCTGGTAAACTTAAAATTAATAATGTTAATTATGAATGGCCTATTGCAGCTGCAAACGAGCTTTTCATGACGACAGATATAACTGGTAAGTTAAGTTGGTCAAGAGCTACTCAGTCATCAACGCTTTTTGTACCAGGTACAGCAGGTCAAATACCTGTTGGGTCTATAATGCCTTTTGCATCAGCTGCTAATGCTCCAGCTGGCTGGTTGCTATGCAATGGTCAAGCGGTTCCATCTGCTACTTATCCACAGCTTTATACAGCTATCGGTACATCGTACGGTGGCGATGCAACTAACTTTAAAGTTCCGGATCTTATAAATAAAGCTCTCTACGGTACAGCGAGCAATCCAGCGACATCTACTGTTTACTCATTATGTGCTAGAACTACCAATGTTAGTGTATTGAGTGCAACAGGTATGCTTTACATTATAAAGGCATTATCAGACCCTATTGTTAGCTCCACCATAACTTTTACTGGAGGACTTAGCTCTACTCTTAATGGTACTAATTCAACAGGTGCGGTCGTGTCTGTATTGTCAGGTAATCATATTATTGGTCTACCTCAAGTTACGACAGCACAGACCATAAGCGGCTCTTTCAATATAGATAATTTTGGTCGTGTTACCGGTCCAGTAACAACTTCAACAATACTAGCTGGTGAACAAACCCCAGCAGGTAGTAACGTCGCCTATAACACAAGTTCACCTATAACGTTTCTAAGGACACCTGTCATATTTTACAAGCATTCTAGTGAAGCTGACCCTCTAAATGGTGGTGGACTACCACTTAATACACCTGAGAGCTTTTTTGGAACTATAACAGCGTTTCCTTTTATAACTCAACTACCTGCTATTGCTCCTAATTCTTCAACTCTTTCAGCTGGTATCGCAAGCCCTTCAACGACTATACCTAGTAATGCTAAGAACTTAATTATAGAAAGTAGGGTTACAAAATTTAACGAAGTTCAGGGAGATCCCGCAATTGATCGTTTACCTAGACTAATAGTTTCAGCTCCAAATGAAAGCTTACTTACTGCTGGCAATCCACGATTAGTAGGGACGACAGAATATACAGTTAGTTATGTTAAAGGTTTTGACGGTCCTAATTTAAATCCAAGGACACCGGAGTGTAATATCAGTCAAGTATTCTTGCCACTGTCAGCTTCACCGACAGGTGACTTAGTTATGTCATTTAGATCGCCAATTAATTATAGTGATGCAGTTGTACTTAGAGTTGTAGGATATACAATATAATATGGAAGAAATAGTTGTTGAAGGATTTACTTTTGAAGATTTCGTGTTTATTGAAAGACTTCTCAATAAAGTTAGATTTTCTATAGATGAAATCGAGGATTACACACAGGCTAACCAGTTGAGATCGAAGGTAAAAGAGATATTATTTTACGAAAAGTCATAAATATATATGTGGATATACCTAATCGAGCTTTTGCAGTAGGTCAGGAATTTACTAATTATATCTTAATTGATAGAACTAGAAAAAGTATCATTTTAAATGTAGATGTAGAGCATTTTAAGACAGTATATATAGAATATAAGCGGCTAAACTATAAACTAGTTTGTTGTTGTAGATTCAAAGACAATAATACGTTAACGTGTGTCTTTATAATCGCGAACAATGATAAATAATACGTATGGAGTATCCTGCTCTTGATCCTAATGCTAAACTTTTTAAGATTTATGAGAAAGCTCTCTCACCGTATTATGATATAGTATGGTCTTTTGATTATTATGCTACAAGCATACCTGCCAACTCTCAGCTTGGGATATGTCTTTTCTTACAAGATTCGCAAGGGTTAGCTCTGGGGCAGAACTATTCTATCTTAGCCAGTCCTAACGGAACTTCTTACTTAGCTTATCCTAACGAATCGTACTTTTTGGCTTATATACCAGATTTGACACTAGGTCGAGCCAGTTACATCCTAGCCAGTCCCGACGGAACGTCTTACTTAGCTTATCCTAACGAATCGTACTATTTAGGTTATTTACTTGATAGTAATACTATTGATTTTGGATATTCCGGACCTATTAATGGTGTTGATAAGGGTATGATTGGTGTTGGTCTTGACTCTACCGGCAGTTTTGCGTTGGCGATAAGCTCAGTTGAGAGTCTAGTAAGAGATGGTGAGATAGACTCAAGACGTAAATTAAACTCACTTTCTGTAAGAGGTCAAGCACCTGCTTATAGCTGGAATGAATACTCTATCAATTTACCTCTTTCAACCTTTAATTTTAACGTATTAGAAACCCGAAAGAAGACTATAAGAGCGCGGTTAGGTAATGTTGGACAAACACTATATGTAGATTTTAGATATTCACCTCTAGAGGATTTTGTTAATATACTTACACAAGATGTAACTTTTAGTAAAACTCTCTCTAGTAGGTTTAGACCAGGAGTTACATTTGTTAAACCAGTTTCAGGAATTGCACCATCACCAGTTATAAGATTTAGCAACTTTACTGTTGAGGGTAGAGAAGGATTTACTTATGTATCTCCACCTAGCTCTGTAGTTCCTCTTGTTCCTCCTACTGTAGATGACACTTGCCTGGTTACAGACTGTGAGTATTTACCACCGGCACCTACGGTTCCCGAGCTTTACACTCCTCCTCCTACAGTAACCTTAGAGCCAGCCGCGGCTAACCGTCAACACATAGGTCAAATAATTATTAATTTAAATAACGCGTTTAATCGAGGTATCGATAATGGGTATTCTTCATATGACCTGTATAATTTCGGCTATAATTTAACTCTATACAATACAACCACTACAGAACAGACAGTTTTAACACGTTCTGACTATTTTGTCTACCTTTCGGCTGATAGCACCATTACTTTATCTCTATCTAGCTTTAACAGTACCTGGAAATTAGTTGGTCCAGGTATAAATTACACTAATAATAGTAGTGACCGACCAGTTGGCACTTATTCAAACTTTACTATCAGTTATACCTAATGAATAACGTTAATTTGGATTTAAATCTACATGGTGAGTATAGTTATCAAGTAATTGACGATGGTCTCGTTGTCGAGGAGTCAGACTGGTCTACTAATACCATTTTATCTGGCGGATTATTAGATTTATACACATATGATATACCTAGTTTAATCGGCTACCTCGATTTTGGCAAGAGTAATAGCTTCGCAGGTAAATTAGGGTACTTCTTAAATGGGGTAAATGAAATAACTGATATTGACCGACTAAGTAGTATACCAGCAACAACGAGTGAGTCGTATATTGAAGATATTAGTACAAAAGTATACTATAGGTCATTTACCACTCTACCTTCTACATCAGATACCACGTTAAGAGAGTTTGCAATTAAAAGAACAGCTTCTAGTAACGCGTTCGCTCGTAATACCTTCCTGGTACCTCTTAATATAAAGGCAGGTCAGTATATTGTGTTCTATTATAGACTAAAGATTGATTGGAAATCAGTACTAAATTATAATCTGGCTGTTCGAACTGGAGATGAATATACATACTCTATACCTGTTATAGGGACTACGTACCAAATTCCCTACGATAGAACATATTATAATAATAACGAACTGATATTATCGCAAACTACAGAGGATATTCCTAGTTTTGGTGAGGTGTTTCCTACAGTTCAAACATACGGCATTACTAATAGAGTTAGTTCTAGCTTTAAACCTTCAGAATTAGGTTACTCTATTAATCACTCAACAAAAACAGTAACTGTCTCTACTGCTTATAATAATATTTCCGCAACATCTGTTGGGATATATAAGAATATACAGTGTTTATATCTATCAAAGGATGGATCTATGGATACTTCTAGTAATTTCTTTGCATCTAAGTTTAGATTTCCACTAGCCATATATAATCTCGACGCAGATACAACAGCTAGTGTAGAATTAAAATATTCTTTAAATAATACCCCAGTTAATGTTGGACCTTACTCAGACCCTTACGCTCCGACAGGTAAACGTACAAATTACTTTACATTTAATGTAAATTACAGCTGGCGTGAAGCTTAAACATTAAGCGAGAGATAAAAATACTCCCATAATTTATAGTATTTTAGATAGCTTCCGGATTTATAAACATGGTCTACCCAAGGTTTATACTCTTTACCGGAAAAGTGTACTACGAAGGGATCTTTTGCCTCAAAAAGTTTATGAGTCATACAGTTAAACTGTGATGGTAATAAATTAAAAGATTGATCGTATAAATTGAGTATAACCTCGTCGTTTACATACTCGCCTTGTGATCTAGTGTATATTTCCTGTATGAAGTCTACATAATTATTTGCCTTTAGCTTATCGCAATCGATTAAACATACACCAGCATTAAAGGTACTACTATTGTCATCAGCTAAATCAACGAGAAAGGGTGATTTGCTAAAATAAATAATATGATCCATAAGATCTGTATCTGTCGCGGCCGCTGCAATACCTTTTTTAGACGTTTCAACTGTCTCTAAATCGAAGATGTTCTCACTAACAATAAGGGTATCACAATCCAACCATAAAAACTTTTTAAGGTCTGTATGTAGAGGTATTACAAATCTATCCATAGTAGTTGGTGTTATCCAACTATGATTAGTACTTGTAGGCGGTATATTAAAGGTTTTAAAGAATGATGGTATTGTATTGACAATGATAGTTCCGTAGTTAATACTAAGACTATTTACTGCATTCTCTATCTGCGTATAAACAAATCTGTTATTTCCGAAGATATAATAAGTGTATGGCCGTTTAAAGCTCTCTAATACTAATAAATTTGGGAGGATATACCTCCACTGATTACGGTCAGTGATGGTTGCAAAAGTCATATATTAAATATTACCCATCATCGCTTCAACTGTTAAGTCGTGTTTCATTGAGTGAAAACGTTCGTCCATATAACTCTGAATTGCTAGAGGCTTAATCCAACTATCGTTGTTAGCAGGTATATTACGATCATCGCACGCCTTTGAGATAACTTCTAAGCTCTCAACTAAACACATCCAGCGTACAAATTCGTCAAATTCCATTACTTTCTTAGTTCCGTCTTTTAGATCAAAATTAAATTGCTTCATTACAAGTTAATTATATTATAGTTCATTAAGTTTATCAAACATATTCTCTAAGACTAAAGGCTCTGTAATCAGCCGAGTGCTAATTTCTGTAACTACCCTAAACTTATTATTACAGACGTTACATTTAACGATAGTCTCTTCATCTACAAATATAGTTACTGGAACTTCACTCTTACCACAAGGACATTCAACTGTTACCTCTTGACGAGAAAGTAGCTCATCAAGTGTTTGTATAAGCTGAGTAACTTGACCTGCTCTCTCCTCATACGACTTATAGATAAATGATATAAGAAATTGAAGAGTAGAGCATAACGCAAAGGTCTCCCACAGTCCGAAGACGTTTCTCAACGAGAACGCAATACTAAAGCTAATTAACAGTGTTATTAAGAGAGAACGGAGTAACGGTAGCATTATAATGCTATTATAGATAGATATATAGATAAATCAAGAATTTCTTTATTAATATTATCAATCTTTTCTTTAATCTTCTCAAGTTTATCTTTATCTATTACTGGGTTGTTAGCTGCTTGACTAATAATAGATCTAGCTTGCGTTAAAGAGACATACACATTACCTAAAACCGGCACAATCTTATCAACTGGTTCAGGGAGAATATTAGGAGCTTTGCTTTGCTCTTCTTCATCCTTAAACTGTCTGGTCTGAGAACTTATATCTCCTTGACCAATAATAGGCTTGTCAGCTAGACCAGTTTGATAAGGATTTTGTGTACTTTTCACACAATTATTTAATGCGAGAATAAATAAAGTTATGAGTAAGTTTGAAAAGAGATTTTTTACAGTCCTACGTGAGCAAACAGCCGAAGAAAGAGCAGCAATGGAAGCCTCTCTTGATGATGACACTAATCCTGAAGAGTTTGATACTAAGGCTCCTTCAGCTGAAGCTGATTCTTTAGTTCAACAAGCGTCTCAGATTAAATCTCAACAAGCTATAGAAATGAAGAATCAGATTGATGAATGGACCGTTCGTTGTGAAGAGTTTAAGAAATTTTTAAATGATACTAAACCTGGATCTATAAGTTATG
>Ga0181348_1000186_pt1 | contig 24992 bp, 30 predicted proteins | sample Su13VDMM110DN_FD_130092 | JGI IMG/M metagenome (GOLD analysis project Ga0181348, IMG submission 130092) | Freshwater viral communities from Lake Michigan, USA - Su13.VD.MM110.D.N | ecosystem: Environmental > Aquatic > Freshwater > Lake | place: USA: Michigan | collected 2013-07-16
ATGGGAGTATCATCATTAGCATCCCCAAATGCACCAAAAGCATTATCAGCAGGTGGGAAGTTAGAACTAATACCAGACATAGCAACAAAAGTTTCTGACTTAACTCTCAGAGTTCCATGCATATCAACATAAGTGTGTACACCTACCCAACCAGCATGAGATACTGCAAATTTAGATCCTGTTGCTGTTGTAGCTGCTGCTTCAAATTCATCAACACCTACAATCTTATTATTGACACTAGTTGATTGTAAATCATAATTGCTATCATGCAACAGATACTTTGGTTGCTGTGAGCAAGTATATGCAAGACCAGCAACAGCAACTCCACTGAGAAATTGTGTTGATGCAATTGAAATTGTAGTGGAATTTGTTACGCTAGAAATTACTGCTTCACCTACAGTATTTCCAGCACCAATATAGAGTACTGATCCAACATATGCTGATGAGAAGGACGTTGCAGTCCCTGTGATTACCTTTGAGCCATATACAAGTGAGATAGTGCCTGGTGAATAAATGCTATCTGCTTTTCCCCAAAGAGCCATATGTCTTACCTTAAATAAATTTCTTATCTTATTTTTATTTATAAAAAAAGAAGACCTCCATGGAGATCTTCTTAGAATTAATTAAAATCAAACCTTAAGGGGTAAGATCTTTTGCGCCTTTATCTTTCAAGAGCTTTTGTCCTTGAATAATAAGAAGTGAAAGAATACCATTTGCCTTAACTTTTGAATTTGCTCCAAGTGCTTCAGAAACTGCAAATAATACAGTTGCTACAAGTGCTTGATTAGCAATTAACCATGCGATTGCTACTGACATATTCTTACTCAAATAGTTCCAAATTATTTATCTTTTAAACTTTTTAGAATAGAATTTGCAACCTTAACTTTTGATTTTTTAGAATTACAAACCTCTTCAAATATAGAGAATCTATTAGAAACATAAAAACTAACAGATTCAGCAGAATCAACTTTTAATCTTTGTGCTTGCTGTGCTACCAGAACATCTGCTCTTTCCTTAGTAACTTTTGCTTTTGCTGCTTTTGCTTTTGCTACTGACATTGGATCTGCTTTTTGCTTTTCAGCATCTCCCATAGGAGACATCCCATAAGTATCAGACTCTTCCAATTTTAAGTTTTGATACACTTCAAAAATGCTTTCAATTGTAAACTCAGAAAGATCATATCCCTCATCAAGAAGTTCTTTTATCCAAGCATCAACTTCCTCAGATACTGTTGGTTTAGTATTAATAATATTACGAATACCTTTCTTAGTATCAACTTTATCATTTTTACCTGCACTACTATGAAGTTGTCTTTCTTCCTTATTCATTGCTTTTTTAATTGCTTTATCTTTAGATCCAAAATATTCTTCCTTGCCCGACTCTAATTTTCCATCCCCATCATAATCCTTATCTGCAGTATCATCATCAGCATCATCATCATCATCAGCATCATCATCTTTATTTTTTTTACTTTTCTTTTTCAAAACTTCATCTTCTTCTTTTTTTTCTTCAAAAAATGGTTCTCTTATTGTAGAAAAGCTATCCGACCAAATATTAGACATTTAATTAATTAATAAGTTCTTTTTTTATTTATACTAAACTCACATCCTTAATCCAAGATTTGAACATAATACCAGACTCAGTAACACATATTAAATGGTTTGCACCACATCTAAGTATCTTACCAACCAATCCAGTATTGCAACTTTCAACAATATTTCCCACAGTAAATAATTTACCAAAAAGATAATTTTCTCGTAATCCTTTTGGATCTAACTCTGGAGAAATTTGCCAAGTTTCTTTTACATTCAAAGATCCACCAAGTTCTGAAAATAATTGTTTAATTATTTTTGGATTAACTTCAGATGGCATAGCTTTTTTAAAAGTTTCAAAGTCTCCAGTTGCTGCAGACTTTCTTGCTGATGAAGAATTTTCTTCTGAGTCTGGATCTTTTGCTCCAGATGAAATTACATTAATAGAATTGTATTGATACAAGTTTCCATTTTGTTTTTGTGTAAGATTTTCTATTTCAGAAGTTCTTTCTGCTCCACATATAATGTTAATATCGCTGTACCCTTCTTGATTTAAGAATACAAGAACATCAAAAATAGTTTTAAATTCTTCACTATCTAGAATTCTATCCTGGAATTCAGGAAACATCAGTTTCATGAATTCAATCTTCACTTCTGGAGATAGTGGATTTTTCTTTCCATCTTGAGTTCTAGATGGGAAAATGTAATAATTTCCACCTGAAGATGTTTTCTTAAGAGTAGTTAAAACATTTTTATGAGCTTTAGTTGGAGGATTAAATTTTCCAAAAGCTACAGTTACTAAATCTCCACTCACTGGAGATTGATTTTTTAAATTTCCACCACTAGATGTAGATTTTTGTGGTGTAGATTGTGATGCATTTTTTGAAGATTGAGTTGCTGATGCTCCCAGTCTTTTTGGTGCAAGTTTTGCTTTTGTTGATGAATTTTCAGAATCTGATACTACAGGTTGACCTTGAGATTTTTCGTCCTCTGGTTTTTTAGATTTATTTTTGTCTAAGAATTGTAGTTGTCCTTTAACTGTTTGTGCTTTTATTTCTCCTTGTTTATCTATCCAATATCCGTGACCATCCCCAGTAAAACCAAGCTTTTGTGCTTTTTGAGAAGCTTGGGAAACTCTTGCTTCTGTTATAAATTCTAAGAAACTTTTCATGAATTGATTTTTGAGTATAGTAAATCTTGATTATCAAGAATATACTTAAGTCCAAATTGTTTGACTTTTAAATATTTATCCTTCTTTTGCTTTGGGTCATTTTGCTGATCCATAAAAGAAATATAAAATTTACAAAAATTTTCTATAAATTTTTTTTTGATTTGCTTAACTCTTACATGACTTTTATAAATTTGTAAAAGTTCTTTAAAAAAATCTTCCATTAATCTTTTATAATATCAAGTATGCCTCCACTTGTATTTAAACCATTGCCACATTCTGCTGTAAATTTTTCAATGTCCTTTTTACTTGGATTTTCAATTCTATTCCTCGCCATATTGTGATAATCATCAGATAAATCAAATCCAATATAATCATGTCCAAGAAGATTTGCAGCAAGACCTGTAGTTCCAGATCCACTATATGGATCAAGTACAACTCCAGGGGTTTCCATTACTGCCTGAATGCATCTGAGTGGAATAATTATAGGGAATGGTGCAGGATGTGGATTTTTCATTTCTGGACCAAACTTCCAAACACTACCATAGTTTGCAGATCTTCTTGGTAATCTAGGATGTTTATCCCCCCTACATAACCAATAAATTCTTTCATCTATTTGAATAAATCTATATCCAGAAATTTCTGGACCACTACATCTATTCCAAATAATCTCTTCTCTAATATTCCATTTGGTTTTAGTTAACCAAGCCCAAGGTGATATTGCATTACCTACAAGATATCTAACCTTATGATTATAAAACAAAGACCCACCAACTTTAGTTTTATCAAAAAGAATATTTAATAATTCAATTTGCTGTTCTTGATAAACATCTTCTGGAAGGGAATCATCAAATTTATCATATTCAATTTTACGAAATAATCCACCACCAATCTTCTGTTTGTTGTATGGTGGTGAAGTTACAGTACAATCAATAGAGTTATCATCAAGTTGTTTTGACAACTCAATACAATCTCCAATTTTTAAATTAATCATATTGTTACTTGAATGCCAATTCTCTCTGGCTTCAAACTACTTGGTCTATTTGTTTTATTACCTTGGGAATCAGATCCAAAAGGACCTGCTCTACCCTTTCCTTTCAGCATAGCACCTATAACTTGATTTTTAGCCTGAGAAACTCCTATTCCACTAGATTTTTTTATAGTATAACTATAATTATATAACCCTATAGTGTTATAATATAAATTAGTAAATTCAATAAAAGAAGAATTCCATTGTGGACTCCTTGACCAATTCTCAATTTGTTTTTCTAGTGCATTAGCATATAGTGATATGATATCTTCTGGTATAGGAGTGCTTGAGTTTCCTGGAATTAATACACTATCTTGTTGAGGATTTTTTCCTACTAATTCCTTTAGAATTGAATCTTTATTTTTTTCATTTCCATATATTGCAGTATAAGCTCCATCCTTAGGTGAATTATCATTCAGGTGTTCAAATAATTTATATATAAATTTAAGTTTATCATTATTAGTATTATAAATTACTTTTTTAAAAGCAATTCCACCATCAATAATTATAGATGAAGGTTTTAATGTGTTAGTTGTTCCTGATGCTTTTTTTGCACTAATTGGAATTCCACCAAGTTTAAAATCATATCCTCTTTGAGTTGAACCTGGAGGGAAACTTACTTTAGATCTATTATCTACTGTCAGTTTTTGTTTCAATTTAGTATCATTAATTATTGCAATAGGTCCTATAACCTCTGAGAAGTATACATTTATTTCAGCGAACCCAAGTTTACCATTACTAGATCTACATTTATCAATGAAACCTTTGATTTCTCTATATTTTGAAAATGTTTTTTGAGTTCCAGCAGATTCTACTAAAAATTTTAAATATTCTGCATAGTCTGATAAAAACTTAGCTTCTGGTTCTTGTTCAAGTGAATTTTTTACTACAAATTCAGAAAAATATTTATCTATATTAATAATAACCTGATTCTTATAATCATCTACACTAGAAAAATCTTTATTTAATCCTAAATTTTTTGGATTCAATCCTGGAGTATTAAAATATGCCATTAATTTATATGTCTCCATCTTTACGATTTTCACTACAATGAATATCAAAAGTTCCTTCTGGATATCTTGCTGATAGTTTTTGATAATTAATTTCCATTAGTTCCTCAAAGGTAGTATCAAGAGCAATACAAAGTTGAGACATATACCAGAGAATATCTCCTGCTTCCTTTTTCATATGAATTATATTATCTTCGGTATATGGTTTTCCTTGCAAGAACATTTTTTTAATAATTTCCACAAGTTCTCCTGCCTCTGCACTTATGCCAAAAGCAGCAGTCATAAGACGAGGAACATTTGCACATTGTCCTTCTAGTTCATTCAAACGTTCAACAAGTTTTTGATATTCACTGCTTGCTGGACTAGTGGTTTGACGAACAAATTCAATATACTTATTAGGGTCAATAGTTGCCATATTTAAAACTTAAATCCTTCGAATGATTTTTTAGACTTTTTGTCTTCATCATTATACTCCAGTTCTTGCCCAGAGTCAAGAATATCATCTTGTGCTTTTTGCTCACAATCATAAAGTCTCATCTTTGCTCTATCAATACCCAATACAAATCTTTTATTCATAGTAGGATCATTGTATCTATTTTTCAATTGCTTTACCATGATCTGTCCAAGTTGTTCCAATTCCTCTGTGCTAATAAGGGCAAACATAAGATCAGCAGTAGCAGGGAGACCAAAGGACTCACTAGTATCAGTAAGTTCAACATCAGAGTTGCCATAACCACTACGAGTAGTCTGGGTAGCACTAACAATAGGAACATTTGCTTCAACTGCAAGACCCCTAAGTTCTTCTGCAATTGCTTTAATATATGAATAAGAATTAACTGAATAATTACTCTTATACCTTGAGGAAGCACAAATATTAAGGTAGTCAATAAAAATAATATCAGGTCTAAATGATTTTTTAAGTGATAGCTCATTAAGAAGTGCTTTAAAATGTCCAGAGTGTGCTGATGCAGTTGGATACTCTTTGATTATAAAAGTTCCTTGAGTCTTCTGACTGATCTTATTTATTTTACTATCAAACATAGATTTAGGAAGTTCTGAAATATCTTTGATATTTACATTCAGGAGGTTCGCATCAATTCTTTCAGCAATCCTGTCCTCAGCCATTTCAAGTGTAATGTAGAGAACATTTTTCCCTTGCATGAGGATGGAGCTAGCCATATGGCACATGAATAAACTTTTCCCGACACCTGTGCCAGCAAGAGCGATATTGAGAGTCTTGTTAGGCAAACCACCTTTTGTAATTTTATTGAAGTACTCCAAATCAAATGGGATTTTGTCTTCCTTTCTGTGATAAGTTTCATACCTTTCATTGTAGTCATTTAGATAATCATGTCCTATATGGTTGTCAAAAGAAACTGAAAGAGCTTCTTGTAGAATTGTGGGAATTGCATCCCTAGTTTTTTTATCATCTTGCCCATCAGCAATTTTAATACTTTCCATAAGTGCAAGATAGATTGCTCTATCCCTACACCACTTCTCAGTAGTGTCTGATAACCAACCCAAATCTGCTGGAGAATTATCAAGATTACCTACATAATTGCAAATAATTTTATATGTATCCTCAGTAATATCAGTTCTTTTTTCGGTTTCAATTAAGAGAACTTCCTTTGTTGCAAGATCATTATAAGAAAGAATAAATTTACCAATTTCATCAAAGACTACTTTTTCATGAAGGTTTTCAAAATATTCAGACTTAATAAAAGGCAACACCTTTCTACAATATTCGTCATTGAAAAGTAAATTTCTGAGAATAGTTGTTTCAATTTTTTCCATTACTTATATTACTATGGGTTATTTTTATATTGGGGAACATCAAAGACAAAAGTAATTCTTTCAACATCTCCAATATTAACTGCCTTGTGTGGAAGTTTATTATTAAACCAAAATAGTGTTCCAGGATTAACTATGATGGTCTCATTACCTACAGTATACTCATACTTTCCCAGAATTGAAAGGTGGTATCTATCCTTTGACAAATAGTATTTTCCTTCATCTACATGAGTACCTACTTCTTGACCAACAGGTAAAGACAAGAATGCACATCTACGATATTTTTTAAAATATTTTTTTAAAACTTTAAAAACTTCTGTATGATTATCATATGCAGGAGTTTTAACACAAAGTTCAGAATTGAAAGCTAATTCACCAGGATTGTTCACTGCCCCCATAATAAGTTGAAGAACATCCACTGTAGTTTTGTATGTTTTAGAATCAACTTGTTCTGTATTTTTAATTTGTTTTTGTGATCCCCAATCTTCTGGATTATTTTTGATTTGAGTTAAAATATGGGAAACATTTATATTGGATTCAACTACTCTAATATTATCCATAACTAAATTCAATTTTTGCAGATTCATCTAATGCTTGCATTACTTCTGGAGTAAAGTATTTTTCTGGATTTTCATTAATAGTTTTTCCAAACTGGGCTGTTCCATCACCAACCAAATAACGAGTTCCAGATTTTTTAAATATTTCATATTTCTCAGCAAGTTCAAGAAGTCCATAGTACTTATCCAATCCACGCTCATCATAAAATAAACGAATTTCGACTTCTTTATTTTCTTTACTTAAACGTGATTTGTGAGTTTTGGCTTTAACTATGTTTCCAACAACTTCAGTACCATCTTTCTCCTTTTTCTTTGTTAGGTATATAATTGATGATGCTGCATATTTCAATCCAGATCCACCCCCCATATCTTTAGTAGGAACATAAGAACCAATCACATCGTAGGTATGATTTGTAACAATCATTGGAATTTTTGCCTGACCAAGTTTCAGAGTTAACATTCTAAATGCACCCTTGACTAATTGAGATTTAGTCATATCACGAACTTGCTTATCGTTCAGACTGTCTTCAATTTCTTTTGTAGTAGAAAGCATCCCTAAACTATCTAAAACAAACATACAAGGAGTTCTTTCCTTTTCTGGTTTCTTTAGATACATATCTACAGCTTTTAGTGTTTTTGATCTAAATTCTTCAATAGTAACTACATTAACAACTACTAAACGAGTTGTATCAATTCCCCTAGATTCTAAAAGGGATTTGGTGATTGCTGCTTCAGTATCAAAATACAAACAATATCCAGTAGGATTATTATCAAGAAAATTCTTGACAACTGCAAGACTGAAGAAAGTCTTTCCAGTACTACTTTCACCTGCGATTGCAGTAATTTTGTTCCCAGAAACACCACCAAAGATGCTACCAGATACAAGAGCATTAAAAATGTAAGAACCTGTGTCCACATATGTTTCAGTTTCATCAATCTCCGATGCTAATTGAGTGTATTCTCCACCAATTTCTTTTACAATATCCTTAAGAAAGTCCATACTAATTATACGAAGAATGATTCTAATGTGTTTGTTTTTTCAACTCTCCAACCAATACATTGTAGAATTGAATTTAATGGTTCCAAAAAACTTTTACTAAATTGAAGCTCATAGTCAACATACCTACCAAGATTTAATTCTTTTGGAAATTGTTGAATAAATGAAAATACATTTTCATGTAATGGGTTTGCTTTTTTTAGATAGCAAAATTTTATCTTTTCACCATTTGATATTATTGGATATTTATTGTCCAATTTATCTTTTTTGATATAATGATTATACAACAAAACACCTCTAATGTGAATTGGAGATCCCTTACTATAAATTGAATTTATAGATTTATACTTATCAATATTATTAGCAGTTCTTGGAAAAGAAATATCCTCAGGAGGAAGATTGTAAAATTTAGATCTACAACTAACAATAAAATTAATTAAATCATCTTCAGTTTTATTCATTATTATTTTAAAGGCTTCTTTAATCATTGTTCTACATGGAGCTGGAGTTGATGATTTAACTGCCTCTAGTCCCATAATTTTAAGTTTAGGTTCAGAATATCTAACTCCTTCAGAATCCCAGACATTTAAAATATATCTTTTCTTAGCAGTCCAAATTCCTCTTTCTGCAATATTTTCTCTCTTCATCTGCATTTTCTGAGAATATGCATTTACATATGTCGCCAATTCTTGGTAACAACCTTCAATATACTTTTCAAGTTCCACCTTACAGATCTTATCAAGGAATGTGATAATGCCTTCAGTAGTTTTTTCTCTTCCTTGGTATACAGCTTCCACCAAAGGCGACATATTAAGATAGATAGAATCAGTATCAGAAGCAATAACATAATCAACATTAATAGTTTTGAGAAGTTTATTAAGGTATTTATTCATTTTATTCTCAATCCAACGAATTGCAACCTGACCTGATAAAGTTACTGCCTCTGCATTTTCAATTAGAAAGTATCTAAAATATTCGTTCCCAACAGCACCATATGCAGAGTTCAATGCATTCTTCTTTGCAACTTGAATAATATTACATCTAGCAATTTCTTTTGATAATTCAAGTGTTGGAGTTTTTTCATATTGTTGTTTAGCTTCAATCATTTTCTTTTTAACTACAACACGATCATTGTACATCTTTTCCATTAGTTCAGGAAGAAATCCCCTAACATCTTTTCTATACATTGCTCCATTAGCACATACAGTATATGGATGATTCTCGGGAATATTAACTTCCATATTAAGGATTTTATCTACAGTAATTCCTGGAAATTTATCCACAACTAAAGTTTCTGGACTTATGTTGTATTGCATAATTAAGTGTGGGTATAGACTATTCAAGTCAAAATTAACAACCCAATCATGCTTACCAACTATAGGATCTTTAACATATGCACCTTCATACTTTTTATCTTTTTTAGTTTCAATTTTAAATGGAATTACAATATCTTTATTTTTTAAATAATTGTAGATGATAGAATCCCATAGTCTAACTTGAAAAAATACATCACTAAAATTTACTTTGGCATCAAATGCCATAGTAATTGCAAGTTCAATTAACTTCATCTTATCTTCTAGACGGTCAACTAGTTCTACGTCTTTGATGTTATATTCAACAAACTTTTGCCAATTCTTAGTATAGAATTCTTTGAAGGTATCATACTCAGAGTGGTCTAATTTATTTTGACCCAACTCAACCAAAGCAATATGATCAAGTCTATATGATTCTTGATTTGGTGTTGCTGGAGATTTTTTATATAGATCTAGATAATCTAGTATTGTAATACCAGCAATATCAATTCTAGTTTGAGTTCTACCAGCAATTGTAACTTCATTCTCAGTTACAATTCCCCAAGGAGAAAGTTTTCTTACTGCCTTCTCTCCAAATAATTTAGAAATTCTCCCATGTAAATATGGAATATCATAAAAATCACAATTCCACCCAGTAACAATGTCTGGATGATTTGCATTCCAATATGCAATAAAATTATCTAAGAGATTAAATTCATCATCACAGAGAATATATTTAACATTTTTTTGTACATTATTGAATGGTTTAATTCCCCAAGTAATAATTTTTTTAGTATAATAATCTTGAATTGAAATTGTTAATATTTCTTCCTGACAACTTTTAACATCAGGAAATCCTAGTTCAGATGAAACTTCAATGTCTATGGTAATTAATTTAATTTTACTAATATCAAACCTAATAGAATCTTCAGAATAAGTATCTGAGATATATTGATTAATATATCTTGTATTTCCAAATACTTTAAAGTTCTCTACATTTTGATATTTTTTTACAAAATCTCTAGTTTCACGTATAGTTCCAGGATTAATTGAATTTACATAATTACCTTCAAGAGTTTTATATTTTGTTTTTTTGTTTGTACTAACATAAAGTGTTGGATAATAGGTTTCTCTATTTTTAAAATGCTCGCCATTATCAAACCCCCTGGATAGAATTTCATCTCCAACCAGGACTACATTTGTATAAAACTTCATTTAATAGCCTTTAAATATAATTCAATATATTCTGGTTTAGGATCAACTATTGTAAATATAGAATCAGAATGAATTATAAGTTCTCTTTGATCTGTATATTTTGGCCATAGCTCAAAATAAGCAACACCACTATGATCAGATTTTAATACACATGGATTAATTAATCTACAATCAGGTTCTCCCAATTCATAACCAATAACTTCACAAACTTCAGATGCTAAAATAACATCATTCTTCAATATCAGCAGTTTTAGATTTTGCATTCACTTGCTCCAAATAAGATTTTTTAACTTCATCTAGGGGTTCTACTATAGAAACTACCCAATCACATGGGATAGGAATTTCTTTTTGTTTAGATAGTGGAATATATGGATAAAACGTCACACTAGCAGCAATTTCTTCTGTCCCATCATTAAGTCTAGTGATAAATGGATTCTTAAGAAGATATCCAATAACTTTATCTCCAGAAAGCATTTCATTAACATCTGCAATCACATCTTCATATGATTTCAAAATCAAAAGTTTAACAGACATAGATTATATTCTCTAATTAAATACAGTATACACAAAAAAATGGGAGGTGTCAACTGGATTTTACCAGTTACCTCCCTACAGCAACGATAGTTTAGCTCATCAGTATTTATAATTATTCAGGTTCTTCTACTTGTTTTCTTTTTGATCCAATATTATACTTGGATTCTAAACTCCATTCATTTTTTTCTTTATATGATAATATTTTAATTTGATTTAGTGGTGCAATATCACTAATTTTAGTTATATCAACCAATGTAATCAATTCCCAATCTGCAAGTAATTGTGCAATTCTATTACGTCGTTGAACATCATTCAATGTTAAGTTTGCATGTTTTCCATCTAGGGCAAACAACTCTTTAAAGTGTACAATATAATACCTACCTTGCTTGTGTAGAATATGGCAGGATTGATATATTTTTTTTTCTTTTCTAGATGCAACACCAATTCTAGTAAGAGTTTCTCTAACCTTCAAAAAATCATCAGGTTCATTTAAAATTATTTCAATCATTTGATCTTGGGACCAAATCACCAAAGGCTCCTGAACAACACTCATCTCATTCCCCCAACTTCAAGTTTAGTTTTAATAAATTTAATTTGTTCATTTGTAAGAATTCTCAAAGCTTGCTCTGCTTTTTCATTACTATAGCCATAGTATGATTTTATGCAATCAAGATCTTTATTAATTTCTTTTTTGATCCAAGGAGAAAATCTCTTCTTAGTTCTGAGAATATTTATATAAAAATCATATTGTAACTTTTTATCAAGATGATGATTAAGATTTATTTCATTTGAAAACATTACTGAGTCAATGTGCCCAGATAAACATTTATTGATAATGTATGGTGGATACGATTTTACAATAGTTTCATCACTATCCATTAAATTCTTTTTAGTTTGATTGATTGAATTTAACCAGTCTTTAAGTTCAATCATTTGAAGGAGCACTCACACATTATTTCAGTCAGTGCAGCAAGAAGATTTATTTCTTGGTCTGCTACAAAAGCTGATTGATATTGATATTTCGCAACAATAAGAACAGAAGAAGCAATACTGGGACCATCCAAATGTTCATATAAAGCATCATACACCATACGAAGAATACTACTGGAATCATTATCAAGATTTTCCACAACCCATTTACGAACTTCAGTAAAGTTCTTTTCCTTGAGATGTTTAGTAAGGTCATTGAGTTTAACATTAGAGAAGGATGCAAGAATTGCAGAATCAATTGTCCCAGAAACAGAATACCTTTGACATTCATTCAAAACTCTTCTGAAGTCTGGAAAGTGCTTAGTTATAAGTTTTGCTAGAACTTTTTCATCTGCTTCAATTTTTTCTTGATTTAATATTTTTACAAGTCTTTCAAAAAACTTTGAGGCAAGTTTTGGTTTGTCTTTAGACTTAATTGCAAAATCAATAACTGCACATCTAGAATGGAGAGGTTCAATGATTTTGTTTTTATAGTTGCAGGTAAAAATAAACCTACAGTTATTATAGAATGTTTCAATATTAGCTCTTAGCAGAAGTTGTACATCATTAGTGGTATTATCTGCTTCATCAATAATAATAATTTTATGTTTATTAGTTGTTTGAAGTGATACTGTTGATGCAAAATTCTTTGCAGTATTTCTTACTGTGTCTAAAAATCTTCCTTCATCAGATCCATTAATTACATAAAAATCTACTCCAAGCTCGTTACATAATGCTTTGGCAACTGTTGTTTTACCAACTCCAGGAGGACCTGAAAGTAGTAAGTTTGAAATTTCTCCACCATTCACAAAGCTTTGAAATGTTTTTTTAATATCATCAGGTAGAATACATTCTTCAATTGTTTTTGGGCGATATTTTTCACACCAAAGAAATTCATTTCTCATAATTTAGACCCAATAGTAAAACTTTTTTATTTTGTATAGTTTCATTAGCACCATGAGGAGTATTGGAAAGATACATGATAGCTTTTCCTTTTTTTGGAAAAACTTTTTTTGTAATATTACTATCAATACTGGTCGCGTTATTTAAATACAAATAAGTTTCTCCATCATCACAAGTATTTAAATAAACAATAATTGAAAACTCTACATTGTAATCAACGTGAACTGATTGATATCCACCATGTCCATATTCAACTAAATGAACTCGATGATATTTAAATTTGCATCCACATTTTTTTTCAATTTTTTCTTTAAAGCAATTTAAAGTTTCATAGACATCTTTTTCATTGAGATGTAATATATTACGAGTTTTCACTCCATTATGGGTACGGATACGATTTCTATGTTTTTGAATTAAAAAAGATTTTTGTTTATATAACTCAAGCTTTTTATCAAAAAAATCTATAAATTGATCATCAACAGAAAACTCATAAAATGCTGGCAAATCCATAATTTAGACCCATTCAGGTTTTCTATTGGGTAGGCGAAGATAGTTATCATTCACCCAAGGTTTAGATGCAACATACATCTTATAAGCAGTAAAAGTATCAATAGTATCATTATATTTCCATTCTTCAGGCATAGCACGAGCAAATGGAGTCACCTCAGAAATCTTACCTTTTGGAAAGAGGTAATGTGCATCAACAAGAGTCTTATGGCAGGAGTGGGTTTTATTATACCTCAAAGTATATTCATCACACAAGTCCATTCCCCACCTGATTAACCAGTAGGCATTATCAATAGATCTTGCTGCCCATTGAGTGCAAGGATGATTTCTGAAGGCACCCTTTTCTGTTTTATAGGGGGTTCCATCCATCTTTGGAAGAGTTCCATAGTTGTGTCCCCAGTTTTTAGATGCTACTATGGAGAGCATTTGACAACACTCTAGGGGCATCTTAACTATATGTTTATCTGGAAGGCAGGTGGCACTCTCCTTTGGGCACGAGGATGTAACAAAGATGTTCATTAAAAAGTACTATCAGGTTCTAATGCTATAAAGTAATTTAAATTATATCTTTCATTAGTAAATTTAGAAATACATTTTTCAGAAATTACTACATCATATGATCCAGGAATAATTTTAATATTTTCTACTTTAAAATTAAAAGCAAATTCTAGATCAGTTTCACCAACTATAATAGAATACTCATTGGAAGTATCATTCTTCTTATCACGAACTACAAGACTAACAACACCACTTTGTCCAATTGCAGATAAATCTGGAAGTTGGTATACAGCAGAAGCTTTAAGTAATTTATCTAATTGTGAATGATCAACTTGAAAGCAAACATCTTGAGAAGGAAGTTCAATTTCTTTATCGGGTGGAGTAATTATAATTTCTGGATCTGCAAAGAAGTACTTTACTTTTCTAGTTCCTTCTCTAATCATCAAATATGAATCATTAGTAAAATCAAGATCAGGATCTTGATGTAAACTTAATCCATTTAAAAATTGATTTAAATCATAAATTGCAAAATCTTTTGGAAATTTTTCAGAAACATCTGCTTCTGCCAAGATATTTTTCATTACAGATATTGTTCTAAGTTTAGAACCCTGTTTTACCAAGATGGATTGGTTGATTGAAGAAAAATTCTTTAAGATTGAAAGGGTATTATCAGAAAGTTTCATAGGTACTATTGGGTTTGTTGTGTAGTCCAGCAAAATGATATAATAAAATGCAATAGTGAATTGCTTTCAAAATATCTAGTTTTGATTTTCCATTCTTTTTTCCAAATCTAGAAAGATATTTGATAGCATTAGATCTTGTAAATGGTTCAGCATCACCAATACTTTCAACCAAATCTAGAGTTTGAGTTTGAGATTGCTCTGAAGTATAATGAGATTTATATGTACTTGCAATATAATCCTGAACTTGCTTTAAAGTTTTATCTTCATTATATTTCCAAAATCCATTTTTATTTGTATTTTCAGTAGTATCAATATTTGACATTAAATTATAACTATAAGCAGTTTCTAATATTGAACTTGGTGGAAAAAATGATATTGAATCATCAATATCAAACATTGAATCACTCATATACACAGGTCAGTTGGAATCAGTCTTTATGATACCAAAGAACTCAGTCAAAGTCAAGCATTATACTAAATCCTTTTTTCTTTTCAAATTTAATTGTTTTGTCAAATTTTTCAAGTAAATCATCTACTTTATGCGATATTACAAATGTGTTAGAATCTTGAACCACATGTTTTATAATTTTAGTGAAGTAGTCAGTTCCAGCTTCATCTAAAGAGCTATCAAAAACTTCATCAAGAATTAATAAATTAGTATTCATTGAATTCTTTATCTTTGCAACTTCTCTCCAAGTGAATAATAAAGCTAGATCAATTCTCATTTTTTCACCCTCAGAAAAAGATGAATACGAAAAATCTTCATAAATTGGATTCAAAGCTTTTTCATTAAATTCTTCATCTAGTGTAAAATTGACAGGAAAATCTAAAATTTCCAAATATTTATTTAAATTTCTATTAATGATTGGTAAATATTTTTTAATAATTTTAGATTTTGCTCCATCATCTTTTAGTAATAAACTAATAAACTCATAATTTTTTAACTCTTCATTTTTATATGATATGTCATTTGATATAGAATTTAGTAATTCATTAAATGAATTTAATTTTTCCAATTCAACATCAATATCAGTAGTTGATATAGTAGAAATTTCAAATTCTAGTTCTTTGACTTGTTTTCTAATTGTAGAAATTTTAACATTATTTAAATTAATTTCAATATTTAATTCTGATATTTCTTTTGTAATTTTTATAAATTTATTTTGTTTTTTATATTCCAATTCAATAGATTCTGATAATTCTAGTTGTCCAATCTCAACTTCTTTACTTTTAGATAAGATTTGTTCAATTTTATCTAGTCTAAATTTTTCTTCTATAGTTTGAGTACACGTTGGGCAAGTATTATTATCAGTAAAGAATTGACTTTCCTCAGATAAATTAAAAATCTTTTGTTGTATTTTAATATTTAATTTTTCTAATTTTTTAAGAAGATTTTCAGAAAATGAAAGTTTATTTAATTCTATTAAATTAGATTCTATACTCAGCTGAGTATTTACATTGTAATCAACAAGAATGTCAACCTCAGAATTAAGTGCTTGTATTTTAGATCTCTTTAATTCTGTATCCTTAGTTTTCCTAGTTTTAAACTTATCAATTACTAAAAATTGTGTTTTAATTTTATCTTCAACATTTTCTTTTTTATATGAAATTTCTTTAAGGTAATCTTTAATTTCTCTAATTTTAATTTTAGATACATCATTCATAGAAGAGAAAATTTTGATATCTAACAAGTCCTCAACTACCTCTCTCCTATGTTGAGATGATAGTTGCATAAATGGAACAAAATTAGAAGATCCTAAAATTACAATTTGAGTAAATGATTTATAATTTAACTTAAGTAAAAATTGTTCTAACCATTTTTGCTGATCATTTGTTGATGAAGCTTGATCTAGTAAAATTCCATTATCATAAATTTCAAATAAGGTAGGTTTCATTCCCCTTATTATTTTGTATGGATTTCCACAAATAGTAAAATCAATTTCAACTAAACAATCTTTTTCATTAATACTGTTTATTAATTGATTTTTGTTAATTTTTCTAAATGGTTTGTTAAACAATACAAATGTAAGAGCATCTAAAATTGTGCTCTTACCAGATCCATTATGACCTACAACTAAAGTTGAAGTGGTTTCATTTAGTTTAATTTCAGTCCAATAGTTTCCAGATGATAGAAAATTTTTATATCTTAAAAATTCAAACTTGATCATAATTTGGGGGAACTACAATATCATCAGGAGTAATTATAGTATAACTATAATTCAAATAATCGCAAGCGTGCATAGCTACATGAGGATCAACTTCAGTAACTTCCATTTTGGGGTAATCCATTTCTTCTAACATTAACAAATATCTTTGTGCATCATCCTCTTCCTGAAACATAAACAACACTTTTTCTCCAGTAGGTTTTTCTACTGCAAATGCTCCATCATTTTCTTTTTTGTTTACAGTGAGTATGTACATTTAACTTTAGAATGATTCTTGGTATATTGAATGTAATAGATCTTTGATTCTATGCTTATTTAAATCTATCTCAGATTCATCAACATATTTACTTAATAGCGATAGGGTATCTTCAGTTTCAACCAGTTCATCAGAATCAAAATTTTGATTTATATTGAGAGTATCTATAACTTTCAAATCTAATGGTTGAGATTTGATCATTAGATCTACAAAGTTGTCAAACTTTTTTTGATTTTTTTTATTCTTGACAATTAATTTTACCATACATCCTTGATATTGTGATAAATCATCTTCAACATCATCTTCATTATAATTACAAATCTTAAACATTTCATATGGATTATTGATTTTTTGTATATTATTTGTTTCAGTATCCCAAATTGTAAATCCTCTAGTGTCTCCACAATCATTCCAATATAATTGATATGGATTTCCTAGATAGAAAATTTTACCATCATCACTTCTAGTATGATAGTGTCCAGAAAAAACAGTATCAAATTTATTAAATACTTTACTGTCCATTCCAATTGCTTGTATATGCTCTCTGTAGGCATAGAACCCAGACAATTCTAGATGTCCCATAGATACTCTAGATGTTGTGTTTTGAATTGCTCTGAGAGTCTCAGACTCACTCTCAGATGTTATCCAAGGTATGAATAGAATATCTTTTCCCCCAATGTTTACATCAATAGGTTTGGTGTGAATTGTAATATTTTTATAATCACTAATTAGGAGTTGTGGACTATTTAATTTATTGGTATTTTTATAAAAAATATCATGATTCCCAAGAATCAAATGAACTGTATATTTTTTTAGTGGTTCTAGAATTACTCTCTTAGTCCAATCAATACTCCAATAATCAGTTGTTTTACGATTATCAAACATATCCCCCAAATGAATTACTGTATCAATTTTATATTTTCTTAAAGTTGGAAAAAATAATTCTTTATAAAATTTTTCAAAATAATCATGAAAAATTTTACTCCCTTTTTTAAAGTTATAATGAGTATCAGTAATGATTGCAACTAACATAATTTAATCATCATAAAAACTTATAATTAATTTTATCTTTAATGTTATTCATGTCTGATGATGTATAACCTAAGTCTGAAATATCTGCACAAAAAACTTCATCAAATCCAGATCTTTCAATAATTTTTGTTTTAATTTCAAGTTGTTTCTTTTCTTTTGCAATTCTCCTCAGAAAAGCATAGTATACAATTTGAGTGAAGTATGCAAATGGGTTTGTTCTTTCTACATCAAAATTATGTATATACTGAATACAATTCTCAATCCCATCACAAATCATATCATCTTTAAACATATAGTTTACAAAATTTGGTTTGTATGATAAGTGTGTTGCAATTTTTAAGAAACATTCTCCAAGGTAATTACTAATTCTTGGTTTTGGTAATCCTTGTTCCTTTGCTATGTCAATTTTTTTATTATACTCAACTAATGCAAGATGAAATTCTTTATTACTTACGTAATGTTCTGATCTTTTTTTATCTTTGGTCATTATCTTTAGCATTGAGTATTTTTTCTAAGTATCCAAATGATAACATTATTACTAGGTTTTAGCAAGAAGTTGACATGGTATTAAGAATCTACTAAAATAACTCTGTCAGGTTTCAAGAAAATATAATAACTAACTATTTCTATAAGTATCCTCTAGAGACCTTCTTGCATCATCTACCTTGGAAATGAGTCCCATTTTTCTATCAATATTTATTCTTTGAGTTACTTTATTAAATTTCTGATATACTTTAATAATGTTAATATCAGTAACTTCAGTCATAGTTATAACTTTAGTTAAGTCAATGATATACATATCGTCTTTAGGTATTGACATCCAAGGTTTAATCTTATATCCTTCTAATATTCCTAATTTAGATATGAGAGGAATAATTATAATGGGATTATCCATGAGTAGCAAGGTTCTATCTTCATCTATAGATGCACAAACTAAAGCAAAGATTTCTTCACCTGAAACTAATTTAATTGCTGCATAAAATTCATCTTCCATCATTTTTTAAATTTACATTTATGATTTGATAATCAAAGTTTTCTTCATTGTAGATTTTAATTCTCTCCACTAAATGGTTAAGGGTATAATTTCTTTTACCATTGTGAGTAATATCATCTGCAATATCGTATAATGTTGCTGATGCCTTTTCTTTACTTTTTCTAAGAACTCTACCTATTGATTGTAAATTTCTTATTCTAGATTTACTGGGTGATGCAAAGACAACATTGTGTAAGTTTCTAATATTGATACCTGTACTAAAAGTGCCATAAGAAGCAACAATAATCGCATTTGATTCGTCCTCTGTGATTTTTCTTACTAATTCTCTTTCTTCAGTATCAACTCCACCATGAATAAAAAATATTTTTCTAGATTCACTTACATGTTTATTTATTAGATCATAAAGAGGCTCACCATGAGTAATTACTCTACTAAACAAAACTAAAGTATTTCCAGTTAAATCCAATACTAAATTTTTAATAAAATTATTTCTCTTAGAATTTCCAATTAAATATTGTACTTCTTCTTCATAATCATTTATTTTTTTTGAATCATGTTTAAGTATTAAGACTTTAATATTTAATTTAGATAAGTATCCTTTCTTGATTAGTTCATCAGTTTTGATTAATTTATAAGTTGGTCCAAATAAACCTTCTAATACTAATTTATGAGTTTGTGATCCATCTAAAGTTCCAGTAAACCCAAATCTATATTTGGCATTATCTAGTTTAGTCATTATACTAACAAGAGACTTAGATTTGAATTGGTGAGCTTCATCACCAATTACAACATTATAATTAGAAAAATAAGACTTTTCTAATTTGTAAATAGATTGCCAAGTTGAAATTGTAACAGGCAATTCTGAAGTTCTATCATTACCACCATAAACCTTATGGCAATATTTTTCAGAATCCCAACCATAATCTTCAAAGTCTTTATACATCTGTTCAACTAATGATGTAGTTGGCACTATCAATAAAATTCTCATATTTTTTTCAATGAAATATCTAACAATAGAATATATCATTAAGGATTTTCCTGATGCAGTTGGTGATAGAAGTAATTTTCTTTTATATCTAAGTGCATCATACACACCTTGGATTTGATAATCTCTTGGTTTATGAGTACAGATACTAGTCATATAATCTGAAACTCCCTCCATAGAAATAGAATCATCTATCTCACCAACAGGACCATAATACTTATTTTCACAAAGTTCAAATGTATACTTATAGTTTTCGCAAAATGTAATAAGTTTATCTAATAATCCAGAGTATATTTCTCCTGTTTGTACATTAAATAATCTAATTTTACCATCCCAATGATGACTTCTAAACTGAGGCATGAATTTTGCCCCAGGGATATCAAATGTAAATTGATCACTTAGCTCATATTTAATATGAGCATCACATTCTACCTTTAGGTAAACTTCATTTTTTTTAACAATAACTAAATCTACCATATTATAATCCTGATTGGAATCTCAAAAAATCTATTGAGTTTTTTATTTGAAAAGATCTATTAGTAATAATTTTTATAATTTCTTCTAAGTATTTTAATATTACATCATAATAATCTATCTTTAGATTAATTTCATTTAAGTCATCATCTGCATCTAGATATTTTAATAATGTTTCTTTATCTCTAATCTTATATGGAAATGGATTTTCTTTATAAACTTCTGGGTCAGATTTTCCATTATAATAATTTGATTTTTCTAATTTCTTTGTTTTATATGTAATTAATACTTTTTTTCTAAGTAGTGTTGTATTATTATAAATTTGATAATATTTTGAATGTAATATTGGAATTTTTAATGATTCATTATGTAAATCATCTATATTAATCTTAGAATCCTCATTCCACATATCTTGAATTATATCTAAAGAGATCATAAATTGTTTCCAGTTGCATCTACTATTTTGTAATAAGTATACTTGAAATTAACTTCTGCTGTAAAGAATTGAATATCTGTTGCTGTTGCATCAAACTGTAGCGTTGATAAGTATGTTGGGAACATCCCAGAAAAAATTACTTGAGAAGTTACATTAAAATTACTATTTAATATTTGAAGAGTTGCATCTGAGTATTCATAAAAGTTTGATTTGAGTGCATCATCATTATAATTTTCACTATCATCAATCAAATCTTGATATTGTTCTAAACTATATGGGAATCCTAAACCAATCATCCAATTATGAATTTCCATATAGTTTTCTAGATTTTCATCTACTAAAAATCTTAGATTAAAATCTTCAAAATTTATTTTATCTCCAGGGATGTCAATATTTTTTCCATATCTAGTTTGAAGTGCAGTACCTAAAGTAATTGCAGGAATGTTAGCAGAATTTGAATAAAAATCTACCTTAGGTACTTTATTTAATTTAAAATTAAATCCAACAGGAGATAGAAAATTTCTATTCCCTGGTTGATTTTGCCAAGTACTTACAGTCATTTTTTGAACTATTTATTCCATAAAAAAAGGACCCCATTGGGGTCCTTGAAGAATGTGAAAATTGACTCACATAAGATTTTTGATTTGTACTCTTCTATAGTATCTATTGGTGTTTTGTTGAATTCTACCAAGTCCTTGATCAGTACCTTCAGCATATGGGTTTGAAACCATACCATATCTAGTCTTAAATCCAATTTTTGGTTGGAAGTTATCTTGTCCCACAGCACGCACCATCTGTAATGGCACATATGGGCAATAGAAAATTCCAGCATCATATGGATTAGTACCTTTATATCCAACAACATAATATTGATCTGCTGAAATATTAGCAGAGAATGGATCAATATAAACTTTGAATTTGCCATTCAATATACCAGCAAAAGTATTGCCAGTATCATCTACATTCAAATTGGCATTAAGGGCAGGTGTATAATCAAGTAGACCTGCCATAGTGAGTGCAGAAGCCACATCAGCAGAACAAAGGATTACATTACCTTTCCCTCTTCTTGTTCTTTGAGCGATTGCATTAGCATCTCTCTCAAGTTGGAACAGAAGTCCTTTGAATTTCTCAACAGACCATCTACCATTAGAATCCACATCTAGGTCAAAGATACCTGCATTAGCCACATTGGTTTGTGCGCCAGTTTCAGCTACCTTGTAGATGGTTCTAATGATCTCTCTGTTGATTTCTGCAAGAATTTCAGTTGACAGAATGTTAGCCAACTCAGCTTCAGCATCAAGTCCATGAATTGCCTTAAGATCTTGTGCAAGTTCTAAGGTGTATTCTGCCTTGAGTGCTCTTGACTTTGCAGTAACTGAGAGCTTCTCAATACTGAATGCCATTTGGTTGAATGCATTGTTAGATGCATCTCCTAATGCTTCAAGAGCAGCAGTGCTCATACCTTGACCAACTTTATAGTCAACTCCAAGGGCACCTGAGGAATTCAATGCAGCAGGATTACTACCAGCTGCATTGCCACCAAGAGCAAATCCAGTAGTACCAAAACCTACAGAAGCTCCACCATCAGAACCACCAGTGTAGTCTCCTTGAGTCAGGTTAGCATTATTGTTCTGTGATGAGAATGCAGTATCAGGCTCATTGAATAGAGCTTCAGTACCATCTTGATTTACATATCTGGTTCTCATTGCAAAGATTAGTCCAGTAGGACCATTCATTGGCTGAACACCAGCAAGATCATATGCAACCAAATTAGGCATTGAACGTCTGATCAATGAGATCAGAACAGGATCAAAACCTGCAACAGGACCAGCAGCTGCTGCTGAACCTGAGAATCCAGGATTACTTGAGGATTGGGTGTTGAAGTTTGGAGCAGCCTCAGAAATAAAGGCTCTCTCTTCTCTTAAAAATCTTTCTTGGTTTTCTAGCAGTTGGGCGGTAACTGCTCTTCTGTAAGGATCCTTGATGTTATCAAGACCCTCTGCTTCCAGAAGAGGTTCCCACTTTTTCTGCAACTGTTCTGAAAGGAACATTGCTTTTTCTCCTTATAAGTCTTTGTAAAGTGTTTATTTAACTACAAATATTTAGCATAACCTAAAATTCACTTAAATTTAGAAATTGCCTTCAAGTATGAATTCATTTGAGGAGAATAGTCCTCATTATTTTCTTGAATTAAAATTTCTTCTGATTTAGAACCTAATGCTCTTGGAAAATATGATTCTCTAAGAGTTTCTAGTTTCTTGCGATATGTATTCTCACTTTCAAACCCAACACTTTCAACAAGACTTGCAAGTTTTTCTTTCTGAGTTAAAGCTAACCCTTCAGAAACATCATTGAAGATGCTACCACTTACAGCCTCACTTAGTCTTTGATTTAGTTGAACATTTCTTGTGATTTGTTCGTTGAGTTTTGACTCCATTTCGTCTAGTCTTTCGACCATTCCTTCTAGGACATTATATTTTTCTTCAGGTATTTCTACATAATGCTCTTCAAATAGTCCTTTTAGGCCAGTCATGAAGGACTCTGATAGTTCTGACCTAATACCTGTTTCAACTTGAAGAGCATTCTCTTCAACCCATTCTTCTGCAACATACTCAAGATAGGCATCTAATCTTTGAGTAAGATCTTCTCTAATAGAATCAACTTCAGATTCAAGTTCAGTTTGATACTGACTTTGAAGAAGTTCTAATGCTGCAATTATTTTAGATTTAACTGCAGCTTCAAAAATGGTTGTTGCTTTTTCTATAAATGAATCTGAAAGATTTTCACCCTCCATAAGAGCATTGATATCATCAGTATGATCTAGATCTTCATTGGTGATCATATCAATAACATCTTTCAAAGTAGGATTTGAAGTTTCATCTAGTTCTTCTTCCTCATCCTCTACTTGACCTTCTTCATATTCAGAAACCACATCCTCTTCATCTACTTCAGTTTCTTCATATGACATTGCAGATGTATTTGCCTTTTGCATTGGGTCAGGATTAGATGCTCCTTTATGTTGAACATCCCTTACTGCCTTAAGCTTTCCTGTAGGAGTTTTATACTTGTTTGAATCATCAGTTGATTTTGAATTCTGTGGAGTTGGACCTCCCAAGTCTTCTACACCACCAACAAGACCCTCACCAGGAATAGTTGCCTTAGGCATACTTTCCCCAGGCTTAGCTGAACTATTTACTGCAGTTACAGATTTTTTAGTAGATACTTCCATTTCTTGTAAATCGTTACCGACACTCATTTGTATGCTCCGAATAAAAATCTTTAATTTATTCTATATTTATTTATAATTTATAAATTTAACAGATATTCACCAAACAATTTAAGTTTAGTTTTCTCATCAATTTTTTTAGTTGTTGAAATTTTATTAACTTTCTTTTGAATGTAAGAGGCATTCATTTCTTTTAAAATTCCACCATCCCACACCCAATCCTTACCTTCCATAATGCCTTCAATAAATGCATCTGGTGCAGATGGGTCTGCAACTATATCAGCAGCAGTTGCAAGCATAAAGTCATCTCCAATATACTTAATACCATTCTTTTCAATTAAAGATCCAACTCCTCTAGATGATACTCCAAGCTTTACCCCTTCACCCAACAAAGATTTTGCAATATTCCCCATGGGAGTATCTAAAATTTTTGCTTTACCAATAAAATTATTACCTTCACAAGTTAAACTTGTAATCATATGAGAAACTCTATCCAAATTTACTGTAGGTCCATTTGGGTGTCCAAGTTCACCTAGAGCTCTACCTTTAGATATAAATCCATCATTATATTTTTCAACTTCTCTAGAAAGCACTGATAATGGATAATATCTTCCATTTCTATTGGCAATTTCTGCTTGAAGAAATGGTCCCCTGATATACAAGGTTTGTTTCCCATTTTTTTCTTCAGTAATAATTTCTACTGATTCTATTTCTTCTGTGATGAGTTTCATGGTTATG
>Ga0181348_1000187_pt1 | contig 24992 bp, 33 predicted proteins | sample Su13VDMM110DN_FD_130092 | JGI IMG/M metagenome (GOLD analysis project Ga0181348, IMG submission 130092) | Freshwater viral communities from Lake Michigan, USA - Su13.VD.MM110.D.N | ecosystem: Environmental > Aquatic > Freshwater > Lake | place: USA: Michigan | collected 2013-07-16
CCCCAAACTGAAAAGGTAAATGAATCGGGTAACACGGTGGCATTGGTTCGGTCATACTTCGCCACAATTTCCCTCAAGGTTGCAGGTATCGGTACAACCATAATAAATCTATCCTTGCGGAATTTATTTAAAGGTGATTGAATGTGTGGCATATTATCTATTTATTCATGAAGGTCCATCCCTGCTCAGTTAACATGCTCACTTCATCTATATCGTTGTAGCCGCCAGGGTTTATTATTATAGGCAAAGGCGCATCACTACTACCGTCTTTTATGTTTACCATAAATTTCGTCGGGTCTACTACTGATCTTAAGCCATAATCCAACAACTTCAATTTCAGCGGCCGCCGGTTATCATCATGCTCTGTCACTTCAAAGTATCTATCGACCACTTCAGACTCTAATACGATTAAAGCCCACACAAGACTCATTACTCGATCATCATGGACATCAGACCCCGCTGCCGCGGCCCAAGTACCATTGGGGTAACGTATGAAGGTTTTCAACTCCAACAAAGTTTGCTTGTCGTGAATCTTGACAGCATTCATCTCGTTTAGAAAATACCGCATATTCATAACACCTTTATACTTGGTATTGGTGTGAGACAATATACCTAATCTATTATAGACAGACCCCGCAATTTTAGGGCCATATGTAACTAAATTTTCATAGTTATGCGCAGATCTCAATTGATCTACCACTTGGCCGCCACAATTATTTCTTTCTATACAAGCATGCAATGATCCCCAATGCTGAAATATTTCTAGGCATTTGGATGTAAATTGAACTGGGTTTATAGTTCTATTGTGATATATTGCCACTTGTTCGATATTCCTCAAATCCGTTATATCAAATATCTGGATGACGCTAGCATCTTCACCTACCCCCTCACTAATATCTACACCGGCTACGTATATCCTATCTGTTTTCGGTGTATCCCAAAGCAGATAATGACCATCATCAAAGACGAAAGCGGGTTCGCGTACTTCAGCTTTCAATTTTTCATATAGTGATTCATTAACCGCGCTCTCACCATTTTGTACGAAATGATTTCCGAATTCTTGATCAAAAAACTCCTTACTTCCTAATGATTTGATAGTTTTATTTTTCCAATCATCATCTCGTCCAGGCACTTCCCACCAATCAACCCGCTCATGAACCCAACCGTTTTCATTCTTAGTAGCACCGGAATAAAGATCATGAAATAAATTCCCCGTTCCATTAGGGGTAGATGCAATAAAGATTTTAGATTTTTTGGATGACGAAATAATAGGGTAAACCGATTTCCAGAAATCCATAGCCATACCATTATCGATAAATGCTAGCTCATCTAGAATCAAAACGTTACACGAATCACCACGACCCGCATCACTGCTGGTCGTAGAAATACCAATACTACTACCATTACCCAATGTCATGGATGTTATACCATATTCAACCGTGCCCGGTTTAAGATAGTTGGGTAATTGTTCATAGGCTAACCGGACTCGTTTAAATATATTTTTAGCAGTTGTCTCTTTGTTGGCTACAATTAAGATACGTTGATCTTCAAAGAAACAAGCGATCCACAAAGCGTAAATTGTCATCAAAGTTGTTTTTCCTGACTGGCGACTAGATAACATTATCACAAAACGACTATCGCGGAGTGTGCGTAAAATTCTCTTCTGATAGCCGTGAAGCCCAATCTTCATCTTACCCTTGTCAAGATTTACAATATAGAAGAAATTCTCTGCAAAATAGAGAATATTTTTCCTGCACTTATCTATATCAATCACCCATTCAGGATTTGCCGAATAGTCATAAATCGAGTCAGGAGTCGGAAGTTTGCTATTTCCGAGATAGAATTGGTTTTCTTTAGCAGTCATCGGCGTAAATACTTAAGATGAATAGAACGAGATCATTATTTAATATCGGCAATGTATACGGCAAGATGCTTGGCGAAGTCATAGTCGAAAAGGCTACAAGTAAGCTTCCTGGCGGTACATTTCCACTGGCCAAAGACAAGAAGCTGACAGCGGCTAAAGTCAATAAGAATGCATTTATTAAGAAATCTGGCCCCGCAGATGCCGATGGTGTTCAACCTATAATAGACCCTAAGACGACTAAAAAGGGTAATTTCTATGAACCGGAAAAATATTCAGTAAATTTAGAAAAAAATAAGGCGGACAATATAAATAATTACATGAGCAAAAGCTTTGATGATTTATTTAAACAGGTTATTAACGACCGTGTACGCCTCAACGAAAACGACGACGAATACGAGGAAGTCGCTGACGACATGGGCGGCGAAGCGATGGACGGCGAAGCGACCGCTGACCTTCCTGAAGGCGAAGATGAGTTAACGCCCAGAGAGAAGGTCATGAAGGCGATAGAGATGCTCCAGGGTGTGCTCGACTCTCTCCCAGAGGACGACACCGAGGGTGGCGATATGGGCGAAGAGATGGGCGACATGGGCGAGGGTGACGAGGCTGAGGAGGATATGGGTGAGGAGATGGGTGAAGGCACCGACATCAAAGAGATTAAAGACGAGGCTGGCAAGGGCCTCACTAAGGGTAGCAACAAGGTTGGCGGCGTTGCCACCACGTTAGCTAAGAGCGGTAAGGCCAATTCCAAGTTCACTGATAAGGTAGGAGCCGATGGCGACTTAGGTACGCCATTAGTTAATCAGAAGAAGGCCAGTGAGTTAACGAAGGGTAGCAAGGTTGCAGGTTCTTCGCTGAAGCCCGGTCAGGTTCTTTTCCAGTAACATATAATATATTCATTAAAACCCCTAGTCGATAATTCGACTAGGGGTTTTTTGTTAAATAATTAAGTGATTTCTTTTAAAGAATACTTCACCAAAAAAAGACATATGCATCCTATAGGCAGAGATGTATCATCACATTCTAAGCATCCCGGCCGATTCGTGCCACATATGCACAGAACTAAGATGGAAAATATCAAATTGATGAAGATCAAAAAGGGCACGTCGAGGAGAGAAATCTTAAACAAATCGGATATACGTCAGCTTAAGGCAGTGTACAAGTTCGCCTTAAATGCAAAAAAAGAAGTAAAGCTAGGTAATACTGGCATTACTATAAAATGGCATAAAGGCAATTTCTTCTTGATGAGATAATATGTCTGACTATTTCTACGTGGGTAACCCGACACCTAAGTTTTATCCGTTATCATCTACCGATAATGAGTGTTTCAGATTCACGAATAAAAACAATAATGCGTGTGAAAGGGATACCTATAGTAACTACTGGAGAGAGCAGCTTAACTTGTACGGCCAACAAGTTAGTTATTACGTAAACAATACGACTCTAACCGGAGCCGATATGTTGTATGGTGAGCAACCGGCTCAACAGTATTCATCACCAGTTCAAATAGTGGTGGGCATCAATTTAGCGGAAAATGCAATTTTGATGAGCAAGTATGGGTTAATGAGTGATGATGAAGTCACTGCATTTATTCATATAAGCTCATTTTATGTGAAGATAGGCGGCGGAGCTGAACCTAAATCAGGCGATGTGTTTAGCTTATCAGAATACGGCAATGATAGACCTGGTGGTAGGGGTGCTAATTACTATCAAGTAACGCAGAGACTAGATCAAGACATAGCCCAGATAAATCCTTTAGCCGGTCACTATGTTTGGTTAATAAAAGCTAAGAGATTTGAGTATTCATTCGAACCAGGATTAAGCGGCGAGCAAGTCAATCAGCAGGTGTTCGATGATACAGTCGCAGCTGGTGTATCAGGTGCTACTAAAAACTATACGTATGACGCTGATATAGATACCAGGAACAATGTGTTCAATTACTCTGCTCACCACAATTACGATAGTGTGTACGGTGGGTACTAAGCCTCACTAGATATCTTATTGGAAATGAATGATTTCATTGAAGGATATCGTTCCTTTATATACTTCTGAAGCGCTATCGGTTTAATCCAATCAGTAGATCCATCTAAATCCTGATTAAGCTGTTCTGCTTTCAATACGATGATATTTAAAGCTTCGACTAAACACATCCATTTAGAATATTCTTCTAATGAAAGGCCACTGACATTCTCAGTTTGAAGTTTGTCTTGTAATCGTATCTGTGACATATCCTAAATAGTAATATACTAAATCATTGTTGTTTAGCAAGCAATTTTGCGACTTCATAGAAGATATAAAACTATCTATGATTTTTTCGCAGAAATTGTATCGTATAAATTCTTGATCTCTTATTAGTTGAGAAGGTTCCGCATTTATCCTCACCTTATAGTGAGACAGGAACCCCCTAAGCATAGCATTAATTGCATCTATATCATTAGTGATAGGACGCTTAAGATCTTGCTTGCCTGTATTATACGATGTAGCAACTGATTTATCACTTGATCTGTAAATCAAGTAGTCAAGGTCACTGCATATTTCCGTCATTGATTTCGTTTGATTTATCATTCAGAGTATCAAAAATCTGTTTGCTATTCACGTCGGTAGTTTTCATCACAGTATCAATGGTGATGACGGTGTTGATATTCTTTGAACACCGCTCACATGTATAACTATTATTTGTATTGAGTATTAATGGGATAGTTTGCTTGTGTTTGAGATAACAAGGGCACGTTACAACGCTAGTGACTTTAGATAACTCATGTATCTGCATGAGTTCAAGATTCTTTAATTTCAAGCCAACAAAGATCTCAATACACACTACTATAATATAGTGTATGAATATCTGTATTAGGCTGTATATAGAAAACCATTTAGCGAAGTTAAGGGGCGTGTTATCATACGTTGTAAATGATAACACTGAAGATATTAAGCTGATAATGAGAAACGATAACCCTAACCGTTTGAATTGCATATTACTAATATATACCAATTCTAAAGCTTTTCAAATTCTTTAGCTATAGCTTTCATCTGGCGAATCTCACTGTTCACGATATGAAGCATATTCTTTAATATTTCCTTCTTATTGGGATCATTAGCGAGGTTAGACCCCATCGCGCTTTTAACTTTTTGGCGAATATTATACATATTCACTATAGCAGAGCCTAATGCTTCAGGGGCACCCGATAAAATAGGGTGTATAGGTTTGGACAAATTGACGTTGTTTGGGTCCTGATTTTGGGACTTTAACCCTAAAATATCGCCCACAGTAACGCGCGTAGATGAGGTAGTCGACCCTAGGCTTTGAGCCCATCGATCAGAAGCCAGGGTGGTATCCTCAAATACAACTGCAAACTTTTTCACTTAATTATTTATAACAATTATAGCCAACTATCATAAATATTTTAGATGAAATTCGAGAAGCGCTTTTTATTGCAGTTAGAGCAAGATATATCAGATGCTGACGTCACATCAGCTGACCCGACTGTTATGGCTGGGCGTGAGGGTGATAAAGAAGCCATGGCTGGCACGCTGCAGAAAGGTATATCGCCTGACGATTACGACGTGCCTACACCACCTGCGAACTTATCAGCCGAAACAAAGGCACAGGAAATCTCAGACCTCAAGATGTGGATCTCAGATATAGACAATTTCATCGAGCTTCTAAATTCTCCTACAGCAGGGTCAATTCAAACCAAGTTACATTCGGCTGGTTGTGATACGCTTTTCTCTGATATAGCTAGAAGTGAGAAGAAGAAAATCGCAAGACTTGCAGCTGAGCTGAGTTCCCTTTCAGAGTCCCTCAAGGGTTATCTCATTTCTTCGAATTCTTAATTTGTAACAGCTTTGTCTTAGCTAGTAAGCCTGAGAATGAATTACTGGTTATAAACTCAGGCTCTACCTGGTCGGTTTTTAATTCAATTGTTATGTCGTTAAAGTCCTTATACTTTCGACCATAATCTCCCGGCCATATAAAAACAGTCTCGCCTATCTCAATTAGCTTTTCGGTCTTCTTTAGACTAGGCTCATCTAGCCATTGAGAATCCAGCACCCACACCTTTTTAAATAAAGGTAACTGTTGTATTTGGCTTTGCTGAGTAGTTGTGAACGTACAATAACTGTTTTCTTGTATACCGCCAACTGCTATCCCATTCTTACAGAAGAATGAATTTATAGGACCTTCAAATATAAACAACGTGTCACACGACTCATTAACCGAATCAACCCCATACAGCGTTTTCTCGCCGTTCATTTTCCCTAGGTATTTTGGTTTATTAGAATTGTCGTCTTTATATATAGCGCGACTCTGATAAAAAATGATATCTCCTTTACTGTCATAAAACGGTATGATAAGCCTATTAGAATGAACCTTATCACTCAGCGAAACCCAAAGAGTTTTAGGCCTATTAACCGCCAGATGCAAACGCCGCTTTACAATCAAAATGATGGCATCTCTAACTACTTTATTATGCCTATAATACTCTAGTTGAGTCTTATCAAAAAGATTTATTGAATCAGCTGGGAGCCTGTGTGTTTTTACTTCCTTCTTTATTTTCTCTTGCTCGTAAAAACTAGGTGGTAGAAAGTCGAAGCTTCTTGCTTCGTTTGCAATTTCGCGGAAGGATAAACCGGTTACTTCTATTACCCAATCTACGGCACTACTATACCAACCACAGTTGTGACAACAGACTGCATTTTTCTTGGGTATGAAATAACACCGCTTCTTCTTAAGCCAAGAGGAACCCTCTTTACATATGAAGCAGGAACCCTGATATACCTTTTGGTGTTTGTGGAATTTAACGCCTCCGTTAAATTGAAAAAATTTTTGAGCTATGTATTCCTCAGGTATCACTACTTAGATAATACATCACCTATCAAGTGGGATCAACAGGTTTTGAAAGATCCTTGACGCTTACAATACCTTTGCGGATAAATGTACCAGAGCACGGATCTATATATTCAGCTTCGACGACCTCTGTATTACCGCGAATGTAAGTCTTTAATATCGGTCTCACAGGCTCTCCGCTAATAGGAGACGCAATAATTACTGGTCGGATGAAATCCATACAATTATTTACCCGCTTTCTTATTTTTCTCAAATTGAGAAATGCATGTTCGGTAGACATCAGACGGTAGCTTCTCAACTATGTCAATTATCTTGCTATCTATACCCACCTTGAATTTATCTTTGGGAATCTCTCTGTTGGACATCTTTGGAATGCTTAAAAAACTCAAGTCATCACTACTTTCTTGAATATAAACCAACATTTCACCAGCGTACTTGCCAGTTGTTACAGCGTAACAATAAGCGCGTACTGGGTGTTTAATATCTGAACTCATTACTGCTTGCTGTATTTTTCTAGCAGATATTTGCAGTATTGATTTTGGTTGGATGTGGTAAAATCCATCAACTGCTTCCGACTCATTATCTTACTACGGTATGCACTCTCTTCCGGGACTCCAATCATATTACCTGTACGTGATTGTACTGCCTTTATATACATGGAAGCCTCGAATAATGAATCAAATGTGCCAGTATCAAACCAAGCAACATCGTCTCCTAGCATTTCAATGCTCAGTGAATTTTCCTTTATATACAGGTTGTTGAGATCCGTGATTTCTAATTCACCACGACTAGACGGCTTTAAGCTTTCCACCTTCTGAACCACTGTGTTATCATAGAAATATAAACCAGGGATTGCAACGTCTGAGATCTTATCTGCCGGTTTTTCGATAATCTTGATTACGCTGGAACCCTCAAACAGAGCAACTCCATAATCTTGGGGGTTCTTAACCTTTTTACCAAAGATTAATGCACCTTTTTCTAGCTTGATGTAATTTTTAAGACTCTTCCCCGTAATACCGTGGAATAAATTATCACCTAATACCAACATTACACTCGAACTACCAATGAAGTCTTTACACACCTTAAATGCGTGAGCGATACCCAAGGGTTCATCTTGTATAATGAACGTAAACTTTACAGACATATGGGAAAAGCTTAGCATTCTCTCAAAACTAGACTTATGCTCACTCCTACACACTACGGCGATATCACTTATCCCGCTATCAAGCATTACTGATAGCGGGTAGTAAATCATCGGCTTATCATATATAGGAAGATGTTGTTTGCTCAATGCGCCGGTAATAGGATACAATCTAGTACCACTACCACCCGCAAGTAATATACCTTTAGTTATCATTATATTTTTAATTTAGAAATACACTTCTCGAGAGACGCATTAACATCAGGTAATGCCAAACCTAGGCGCGCAATCTTGGACGCATCCAATACGCAATTCGAACGCTTTGCTTTAACATCCAATTCGTTTTCATTTATAAAAGACCATTCCTGCTTATTTTTTCCTTGATTTTTCAAGATATCAGCGATGACTTTGTTAGAAGACGACCCGGCGTTTACCACATTGTAAACACCGAATTCACTAGCCAGACCACCAGCGATGAACCCCTTGGTGAATTCGCATAAATCCTCTATACATGTCATACTATTTTCACACGAAATCAACTTAGGATATTTTTGTATCTTGCTCAAGATACTTCGTTCACTACCTGAACTACAAAAAGGCATTCTAATTCTGAATATGTTACCATACCCTATCGAATTTAGATTAAGCTCTCCTAAGTGTTTACTTTTTGAATAGAAACTACTTTCATTAGAATACATGCCAAAGTTAGGCACGTCACCCTCAGTGAAATCTTTCTCATACCCATTATATATGCAACCGCTTGATATGTGTATATACGCGATACCTTTTTGTTTGCATATAGCTGCAATCTGTTGAGGCAAAATTGCGTTGAGGAATAAACACTGCGGCTTTACTTCTTCAACTTCACACGCATCTACATTGGGTCTTCCGGTGTAACCAACGCAGTTGATTACAATTGTTTCATCATATGCTTCTGAAAGAAACATATCCAGAAACATTGAGAACTCGCTTGGTTGAGTGTAATCTGTGTTTCTCCTGCTAACTATATGAGTAGTAAATAGTCCTCGCAGAGCTGAATGTAAATATTCGCCAATATACCCTTTGCCGATGATGAGAATTTTTTTCACTTAGTCATCATTATTATCCGGGTCTTGAGTTCCCTTAGTCATCATGTAACTTATAAGTGTAGATAAACTATCTATCTCTTGTTGGCTGTGGGTAAGGGTTATTTTGATGGGGTCACCGTCTGAATTGTACCCTACGAGAATAAAACAATTCAAGAATTCAGATACAGTAGCTCCCAGAGCTTCCATTTCCAGCTTGGATGTGACCTGATTAACCGGCACTTTGCGCTTCTCATCACGCAAAGTGCTCTTTATCAGATCGTCGATTTGCTTCATAAGAAGCGCATCTTCGGGGTTACGATTGGGTGAGTTCTTGCGGGGCTTCTTCATTTAAATTAGTTGGTCGTTGTTTTTCAAACAGACGCTTACCTGGATAATATTCGCGATTAGTGACGCCTTTACTAAGCAGATACTCTATAATAACCTCGATACTATCAGTTACAATAGAGAAATTCTTTGGGATATATCTACCACCGTCATTTATTTCAAAGTTAAATACATCATTTGCATCCCGGTTCTCATAACAGGTAATAAAAACGGATTGACCTCCTGGATTTACTAGGACAGTCCATCGGCGCGGATCGTCTTTAGCGTAAAAGGCAAACATCTTTATGATGATAAACCCATTATCTTTTAAGCGCTTAATAAAATATCCAGCAGTTTTTAGTCTATTCTTAGACATAACCCGGATCGGCTTATAATATTTTTCCATTTCATTCATATTAGTTTACAAGAGCTGAAACAACATAACGGGTAAAAAGGTTATTAATAGATGCATCAAATGTTAATACGTTAAACTGTGATGAATACTTGACATCAAACTTAGGGCATTTAGATGAACCTAGTATTCTCACAATTTCAATATTGAGTGGAATTACCTTAGCAAAACCACTTATCGACGTACCACTATTTGAAAAGTCATTAGATATACACGTGCTAAATGAATCTACATTATGCCTCGCCTTATCTGTGACTTCACCATAAACCTTGTTACCAATGATATTAAAATATATCTTATTAAGGTCCGCAAGTAAAGCACTACCCCTCATCAAATTAGCCAAAGCTTCACTGCTTATAGTGAAGCCGTAGTCAAATGATATTTTAGAAATCTTATCCATGCTTATCTTCGGAGACGACAAAATACCGTCCTCAAATAGGTGAAACTTGAATCTCACGATATCGGAGTTGTAATTAATGCTATTAGCATCTACTTCTAGATCGATTTCACCAGATATTGCTCCTAATAATTTCGAGAATTTCTTAAAGTCTGGAATATTAAGACTTACTGTCTTATCTTCATCGTGAAATTTACCGGCATTTGTATACTGACAGTAAACAATGATAGTGTTGTCAGCAGTAGACGTCGTGCAAGATATCTTGTCTCTTTCAATCTTAAGAACACCGTTATCAACGATGCGAGACAGATTAGAAACGAAGTTGTTACAGAATACCTCTTTATTATCTATTTTTAAATTCATTCCAGGATACTAAGATTTTGTTTAAATAACTCACGTTTTTTTTTCTGGAAGCTTGAATCCTTCAATGAATTTCAAAATTTTACCAATATCAGATTCAACTCGACTGAGACGTTCAGCTATATCTTTTGCTACATCATACCTGAAATCAAATTCTATTTGATCATTATTAATAGGCGGCGTTGGTGCAACAGCCGTTGCGCGAGTAACAACGGGCAATGAAGCATCAACCTGATTTATCGACGGAGCACCCGGTAATGATGTCGGTCTATCTAACGGAATATCCCTGAGCAATTTTTGTGCATCTATAGTGGCGCCTTGCAGTGTCGGGTTTCGGGAAATGATACTTTTATCAATTTCTTTAAGCTCGCCCAGTTGTTGACCCAAGAACTGAGCCAACACTAGGCGAGCTTCCTCACCGTGTACATCTCTTATATTAGCATTATCGCTCATATCGACGCTTAGGAATCCAAGCTCTTGAGGAGATTATTGATCTCATCATCTGTGATTGCTTCAGGCGTGCGCGCTGGGCTAGGTTGAGGTGCACGAGTTTCTACGACCATCATAGGTGACGATTCTGTCTTAAGAGTTTGGATTGCCGGTGCAGATGTGACGCCGGTCTCGACGCAATTGTAATGCTGGTCAAGGGTGGCCTTCAATTCCTCATACGGCTTAACCGATATCATGCTCTCGAGGTCAAAGATACCATCATAAAGCTTAGCATGATCGTTGGGGTTCAAGCCTTCAACTTCACGAGGAAGCTTGAACTTAGACGATACATAAGTCGGGTAATCACCCTGCTTCTCACACTTGATAGAGAAGCTGCAACCATTAGAACTGAGATCAAAGATACGCGCGCCCAAGTCATCCGCTTCCTCGTTCATAGCACTTTCAACGATCTTGTTAAGCTGGCGACCATAACGAAGAACCTTAACCTTACCATTGTTGTCTGGATTCACTGGGTCACTGATAACGTAAGCGTTGACCATCCAATTCTCACCACGACGAATGGCCTTGACCTTCTCCTTCTCATCCGGAGTGCCATTGCGGTAAATGCGATAACGCTCTTCAGCGATAGGATCACGCTGATTCCAGGTAGTAGGACTAGTAACTAACACGTTCTGACCGGTCGAGAAGCTCTTCCAAGCGAATGTGTAGTATCGGAAAATAGTCTTGGTGGGATTCTTGATGTTTGGTAGAAGTCTGACAATATAAGTATTGCCAGGTTCGGTCTTTATATAATCTTTACGTGAAACCGAACCGCTATCGTTACGAGCGATGGCGCTTTTAATACTCTCGAACATTGAGCTATTGTAGGGTGATGTCATATTATTGTGTTGTGTTGTGTTTATTCTTACTTTTCTAGTATACTCACTTATTTAATTTCTGTCAAGTTATTTTCCACCTTCTCAAAGCTTTTTTTAGCCAGTATCATAGCTTTGCGCGAATTCAAAAATCTTATCTTAAACAGCTTAAGCTTATTAAGATAAGCATCTCCAAATACAAACGTCAACCAGTCTTTCTCCAGCGAATAGAACATGCGCTCAAAACCCTCAAACGATAAAAGAGCATATACACTTACCTTTCTTTCTTTTAGATGCGTAATAAAATCCGGTATCGCCGCTTGTTTGTATACTATGTATTGGTGTATGCCAATATTGGCGTCACTGCAAAATTTTCTGATAAATTTAAATGAATCAATTATGTATACCAATTGATTACTGCAGTCTGGGTCTTCATCGTTTAGTTTATCTAGATAAAGTGTGTACACTTTGACGGCGGGGTGGCTGCAATAAAAGTCTAAGTAAAATGATTTTCCTTCACCATACACCCCATAGGGAGCTTTTAAGAAAGCGTTCACATCGACATTTTTATGTTTATGGAAAAACGAAGCTAATCGCTTTACATAGACGTAATTTTCATTATTTTCAAACCCATCAAAATTCTCACGATACTTGAAAGGATGACCCGACGATGACCGAAGGACTCTTAAGTAAGAATTGTATACATATTTTTCAAAATCGGTCACATGGAAATATAACTACTTTATTTTAATTTTACCCGCATTATTTAAATACTTCATCACATATTTGCTTTTATATAATGCTGGGTCAAATTTGAGGAATAGATTAACTGCTTCGAAATCGCTATCGATATCCATTTTAGTTTTTAAAATTAAACGAATATGCTTATTCTTTAAAAAATTCAAAAATACATTTGCGGTATTTATTTTTTTATCAGATAAGAGTGAGACTAGCGTGCAGTACGTCATGAATTGTGCACACGTTTCGCTCTCTTCGAATTCGTGGTTTATATTCATATCTCTTTGAACAAACGAGAAAATAATAAAAAGTTATCGGTCAAAATCCCGCCGCCTACATTGTTGCGACCGCCGCCATTGTTAAATTTTTTGGCTAATTTGCTAACATCATATGAACAATTTTGACCTCGGCGGTAGCTGACTGTTTTCCTGGTTAAGTTCACCACTATAGCTATATCTGAATTATATTTGGAGAATAGATGCTGTGCGACATCATTTATGCCATAGTCAGCAAACGTGCAGTGTACTAGAGTATCTTTACCATCCAATTTCAATACAGCTGAATGTATTTTTAAATTATCGTTTACCTCTTTCAATCTAAGTTTGTGAAACTTGATAATGTTTTGCTTATGCGCGTCAAACGGTTTAAATCCGTTAATATACTCATCGCAAAATAAGGCAATCCGGTCTCCTCTAAGGGAGAAGAAAATCGTATTAAGATCTAACGAATAAGGCAACGACAGCTTATAGCTGTCGTAGTCATCTATCAGCAATAAGAGAAGCTTTTGTTCTCGAGTTAACTGAGATGTCGAGGAACCACAAAGGGTTTTATACACCAAGGTAGCACAACTGGGGGTTTTCTTAAAAATATAAGAGGCATTAGAGAATGCCTCTTTGTTTACCCCAGTAACGTTGTGGTGGTCTATAATTGTTATCTTGTGTACATCTAATATATCTTGGTTTTGTTCTACGATATTTAAATCGCAAATGTATACTTGATCGTAGTCGGAAGTACTATTGGTTTTACACCAATCTAAAAAATCCTCACGAAACTTGTGTTCATTAGTCGGCTTGAATGATATTTTAGCTTTAGGGAACAACCATCTGATAGCTAAGCAACAGCCAGCACCATCAAGGTCATTATCTAGAAATATAAATATCCTGTCACCATCACGCATGATTTTATTTAAAAATCATTAGTCAATTGTCAAGAGCTAAATTAGCTAATGTGTTGATAGATGACGTACTAGACTCCGTGTCATTTATATGTTCATCTTCGGTTATAGTAAGGGTTGGGTAATCGATGCGCAAAGAGCGACTACCAAAGTTTTGACCGAAGCGATTTTTCATCATCCCCAACTTTATAACACCCAGATCGCGGTCGGTATCATCCTGCCATATGCCCATAATCACGTCAGCAGTGGCAGCTAAACCCATACTTTCTGATATAGTATCAAGACCTGGGTCGTTTACATTATACCCAGAGCGATTTAACTGGGTTGCTGAAATAACAGGACACTCGAAAGTGTAACTCAATGCCCGCAACTGTTCGGTGATATGCTTGATACGTTCATATGAATTACTACCCACGCTAGAGGCAAATAGGTTCGCGTAGTCAATCACCAATGCATCCGGTTTTATCCCTCGGGATATTAGCTTTTTGATGTAACCCTTAAGCTGATTCACCGATATAGAACTAGGCGGAAACTCCTTTATTATAATCTTAGCGCCAGCTGTGCTGGTAGTATATTCATTTATCTGATGTTTCAATGCGGGTGATTCCCGTCGCATACTATTAACCGGTATCCTAGTGATATTAGAACATATACGACGAGCATACATCATCTCTGACATCTCGAGGGTTACAATTACAACCGTTTTGCCTTTATTTGCTATAGTTGTAGCTATGTTCCCGAGGAAAATGCTTTTCCCTACGTTGGTTTCACCTGCGAATATGTACAACGCGCGACCATTCTGAAGAAATCCACCTGCTAATTTATTATCCAACCATTTCCACGGAGTTGATATACACGGAGTATCTGTATTAATGTCCTTTATGACTATATCAATTTGAGGTAACAAGTCTATCCCCAAGTCAATGTTCAATGCGATGTTACAAGCCTTCTCAAATTTGTGGTGGATGTCAGCAGTGTTGTACTGATCTCGACCCATACTCTCGACAACTTCCATCAAGGTGACATATACTGCCTTCTCTTTTAAGAATTTTTCAGTATTGGCATACAATTCTTCTTTGCATAGATTTTTATCCATGCCAGCGAATTGAGATACTACATCCTTAAATGACTTCTTGAGTTCATCGGTAGTTAAATATGTCTTAATCTCTGTTAAGGTCGGAGGAACGCTGCGAGTGTTATAAAACTCAGAGATTATATCAAATATGACCCGGATATCTTTGCTTTTAAAGAAAGAAGGCTTTACATGGTCAGCAACAGAGGAAAGATATGTCTCATCGGTGAGACATTTATACGTAAAAATATACTCAAAATAGTCTAGGTCTAACTGATTCATTCGCTTTTATAATATAAGCCATGCTTCAATTAAGAACCGTAAATTTCTAAAAACTTTTCCTGATTCTTCACAAACACGGGGTCTTCAATACTACGCAACCCAGGAGACTTATGTATTAGATATATAGGCAATACACCCATTTTTAATTTCTTAGCATTTGCGTCCATGCAGCTAGCTAAGTCGTAAAGATGGAAGTCGAAGTTTTCATTAAATTGCCAACCAACTTCATTGATCTTTTTAATATTGACCGCTAGAAACAAACCATCCAATAAAGATACGCGAGCCGGAACGTGACCATATACTGAATAGGATACTTGTTCCAAGCCAGGATGAAAGTGACCAGCAATACCTCTAAGATTTTCCCGCTGACACATCAGATGCCACAAGGTGGGTTTCTTTATAACCGGATTAAACCCACCGGCGACACCAATTATATCATACACATCAAAACCTTCAGCTACTTTGTTGATGAAGTTGGCGTCATCAATAAACACATCATCGTGCACAAACACTGCGATATCATAATCCTTACCATGCTTCTCTAAGAAATTGTTATAGACCGTACTTAATCCGTGCGAGTTGTTGGGGTAATTGAATATATCAAATTGTGTTTTTGTAGTCTCTTTAATTCCATTAAGACTTACAGATAATAAAGATTGTTCGAAATTATTATCTTTGGATGCCGATACTATTGCGGTTTTCATAAAATAAAAAAAGGAGAATTGCTTTGAAACATACCTACATTGACCAGACCTTCTGGTGTTCTTTGATACAAGCTTCCATCTTCTAATTCTACCATGTCGAAGACTTTGACAGATGAAAATTCATTATCAATCTTGTTAGCATACAAGGTGCTACCACACCGGGCTATGTATAAATTACGCGTCTCTTCATTATATAGCCACAATGAGTATGTGCCCTTTAACATCGTTAATACACTTAAGATTAAACCTGCCTCGGTCTCGAATACACCCGCTTGATGTGTCAGTAGTGAAGGGATAACTGAGCTATCGACTTCGTTATAGGAGCCAGCTGGTATAAGCTTTATCAGCTCGTCGTAATTAGTCAAGACGCCATTGTGGGCTACTATCCAATGACCACATTTGAAGGGGTGGGATGTAGATGCATCGAAAGTTTGCGCAGATGACGTGGGAGCTTGTGTATGACCGGCGTAATACGTCTTCCCTATATCAGCTATATCGTGTTGATATTTGTCCTTTTGCTTTAAAATAGAATATGTATCTACATCCTCCGATAAACAACTAAACGCAAAATCACCGCGGCTCAAGTTAGCAGCATATAGTACTCGGAAGCATCCCATATCTGCTGCGCCAAATATTGCACACATATAGTTATATTCTACAACAAATAGTAAATATCTCAAGACATATATGAAAGACATTAAGCTAATTGCCGATGTGTATACTAAATTGTTAACGGAAGCGCCTGTTTATGGCGACGAACCCTCGTTCGACCCGGCTGAAATGGCCAGACCTGGTCGTGTTAGAGAGGGCCCCAGAACAATGCCACTCGGGTATGCCATAGGCGCGAAGGCAACTGAAACCGGTGAAGACCTGGTTGTGTTGACTACTCGGATTGTAGATGCAATCAAGCAACGTGTATTTTCACGCGAGAATAAAATAATTAATGGCAAAACGTATAACCTTTACTTCGCGGGTACACCTGAAGATTTTAAAGTGCAGGTAGGTAATGAAATTGTCCGTGTATTGGGGTTAAGACCCGAAGGTAAAAACGTCCACGCTAGAGACCACGCAGCTCGACAGATTATAAATCGCATACTCAAAGTCGTGCAAATTCCCGGTGGTGATGCAGGTCAGGCACCCGGCATAGTCGCTGTAGCGGCGCCAGCGGCTCCGTTAGTAGTAGCAGCCCCTGAAGCCGTAGCTGCCGTAGCTGCCGTAGCTGAAGCACCAGCTCCAGAACCAGTAGTTCCCAAAGAAACATATTTCAGTCACACATCCAAGTATACATTAAACCGCGATAAGTTTTCAGATAATTTAGAAGACGATGTCAAGAGTGGTTATGGTGCATTGATGCGAGGCGGGTTAGGTGATGGTGAATTTACAGGCGCAGAGGTAATCGCCGAACTCAAGAAAACATTTACATCTTCTGTATCCAGAGCGCTAATAAATTCATTGATTAAGGTCGGTGTAATTGAGGAAGTGGAGGAAGCGAAAGCTAATGCAGAGGTGCCGGCATTAGATGGCCCAGATGAAGATTATGGTGATGCATTGAGCAAGGCATACCGCGAATTGAAGCTTGATTCGGGTGGGAATAGAACTAATAGGTTTATGCCAGAAAAAACAAGAGCAATAGGTACGGCAGTTTACAATGAAGGTGTATTTTCGCCGATGGGAGTTTTGCAATCAGCAGGTCAATATCTCAAGGGGCTCTCTCCTATTAAAAGACAACGAGAAGAAGCTAGCGCTTCTAGAAAAACAGGTGACAATGCAAACGCTGAATATAATAAGTTCACACAGGCAATGACGTCAGCAGGCGTTCCCTTTAAAAACATAACAAATGACCAATTAATTAATTGGGTAGAGAAGAACCTAAAGCTACTCACGGTCGATTCACCTGTGATGACCAATTTAGCGTTAACCCGTGCTGATGTTGCTAAAGATCTACCTAACCTATTCATGTCGATAATACAGGACAGGAATGCTTGTGTTTACGGGACTCGTAAATGCTCAGGTGGGACATCTGTGCCATCTGTATCTGGTGGACCAGGACCTGTATCTGTATCTGGTGGACCCGGACCTGTACCTGGTGGAAAGAAGGGACTGTCTATGACCCCTGAAAACATGGCCAGACGAGCTGCTAGGGTCGCTAAGCTCAGATTAGCAGCAGCAGCGCCAGCACCTATAGGCATTACTGAAGTAAACTTTCTAGCTCTTCTAAAAACTAGAAATTTTGATCCGGCAATGTCGGCCAACATAGTTGATCTGTTAAAAACAAAAGAGGTTGGCGTTATATTCATACCGCCGCCGAAGTGACGCCCATAAGCTTATCCCACGGGATGTGTTTAGCATATGGGGTAGGATCTTGAATTTTAGCATCAATGAATCCCTTCAAACGCAAAGAGCAAGCAGTGCACGTTCCACACGCTTGCTCTTTGCCTTCATAACACGTCCAAGTATCACCAAACGATACTCCAAGCTCTACACCGTATTTAATTATTTCTTCTTTGCTTAGCTTCAGCAAAGGCGCGTCAATCTTAATTTTATTCCGGCGGTTTAACAAATTTACCTGATTGATAGCATCAATAAATTGTGAACTACCATCCCAGTATCCCGCAACACTGTCAGCTTGTGCTGCACCATGATATACGGTATCAGCACCAACGGTTTCGGCTGCAGCGCAAGCAATACTGAGCAGCATCAGGTTTCTAAACGGCACGTAATTAACCGTCTGAGGGTCTCCCATTACGTCCTTAGCCTTTGCTACATCAATATCATTATTTGTCAGCGCACTAATAGATGCGACGTCCTTGAAGAATGATACATCTATAACTCTATGGTGTACACCTTTGCTGAATTTACTAATGTTTCTCTGGGCATATTCATGCTCTTTCAAGTGGCGCTGACCATACACAAATGAAAGAGCATGAACCTCTGAATGAATACGCGCCGCATGATATAGCAGCACCGTAGAGTCCATTCCGCCTGAATAGCAAAGGACGCACTTGCTCATTCGACAGGCTTATTAAGCTCTTCCATCAGTCGGTTAAACATCTCCCACACTGCCTTATTAACGGCAGCCTCTCCGCTTGTTCGGCGAAGATTGCTGAGGGATTCAACCGAAACGGAAGTCTGAAGAATCATCTTCTGATCTGTTTCGGCTACGATACGCATTTCTAATTTGAGTTTGTTCATACTTTTATATTAACCGTTAACTCCAACATTATCACTAATTTTTTCTTTAATTAAATTGGGTAATTGTTCACTTTCATCGGGTATTTCCTCGACGACGTTTTTGTTACCGTATGCCCAATTTTCTTTTATCTTAAGTTCTAGTTGGGGCAGTATGGCGTTCCATATATTGTCATCTTTTCTCCACTTAGAGTAGTACCCTAATTTTTCACCATTGGGTAGGCTATATGTAGGGCCACTTTGTATAATCACCCCAAACCCAACAGCCAAGTCAAGCAAACCGTAATACTTATCTAGTCCAGACTTGAAGCTCAGATACATCTCAGTTTGAAGATACTGCTGAATGAATCGATTCTTAACCGTTAATGCGCGTAGAATTACACCAGGGTAATTACGCTGACCCACCGTAAGTGTTGCATCCATTGTCTTACCGTCATCACCCTTTTCTGGTTTACGTGCAAGTTGAACCGTAACGCTAGGCAAGAACACTACTGCCTTACCGCCTGGCTGTGTTTTGATTATAGATTCATACATAGCACTAGGATCGTCATACGTATGATTTGTCATGATGAAGGTTGTCTTTGTATAAGCAGCCAACTGAGTGCACGTGCGGAGAAGGGTCTTAATAGATCTAGCACGCGTACCCATGTCCATAGAGGTGCTTTCCTTTTCCATTCGATTAAGGCTAAGTTCGCTGTCTAGATTACCCAGAGAATCTATCGCCACGATAAACTTATTTTCAATGCCACTTTCTTTGGCCTTTGTTAGGAACTTATAAATAGAGTTTCTTGTCTGCTCGATACTGAAGCAAGGAACATACTTTACACCTGACGTATCTAACCCCAATGCCTCGGCGCCCGCTTTATCAATTGCATTCTCTGTGTCAAATATAACCGGGATCAAACCTTGCTTCTGAGCATTGGCTAATGTCTTAATAACCAAATAGGTTTTACCTGTCATAGACTCACCACCTATCATGGTAATTCTATTGCGTGGAATTCCACCATACAATGAACCACTGATGATGGCATTCAATGGCATGGAACCGGTGTCTACCCACGAATCCACATTAGACAGAGTGCTCTTGTCTAGGAACGTAGCGTAAGGGTTGATAGAATCTATCTCTTCTAAAACCTTCAAAATATTTTTATCCATGCAATGAAATTATGAATATAATGAAATTAATCAAATAAAAACACCCCAAGATTCTCTTGGGGTGTTTCCTTATATGGACCGACTCGACTAAATATTACTCGTCAAAAAGCTTAATGACCTTAGGATCGGTGGGTGGAATTGTAACCGGTGCAGCGGCGAATACTGTATGATACTGAGAAACCAATCGCGCATCATTCTCAATATTCATACCAATAACGAGGGTAGCCTTGTTATACTTCCATACAGTACCCTCTGTGCGGTTCTTCTCGCCTACAAACTCCTTGAAAAAAAGTGGAATCGTCTGCACGTTAAGCTGCCCATTCTGGGTCGGCTGCACGTGGATGATGGCAGGGTTCTTTACTTCGAGGTGGGTATCTGTCTCCGAAATCTTCTCGCCGAAGATCGTGCGCCCGATGTGGTCAATAAACGTTACAATAACTGGTGAATTCATACTAATATATTAAATCTTCCAATATAAAAAATCAACCTAATACCTTAAATAATTACATGCGCAACGTCAATAGAGCGGAACTACGTAGGATAACTGAGAGTTATGAAAGCATTTATAATGAAGGTATACTTGATCGTGTAGGCGCAAGAGTGGCGGGTGCGGTGCAAACCGTTAAAAACGTCGGGCAAGGTCTCAAAGCAACCGGCCAAGCCTTGACGGGAAACTTGGCGGGCGCTCAAGCGACTGTACAAGGTATGGTAGGCTCGGACGCTGCGAGAATAAATAGTATCATTCAATCTGCATCTAAGAATTTTCTCACCGATATTATCAAATTAAAATTGATTGATGATAAGGGTGCGTATGTACCAGACGCCAAAGATATAAAGTCTGTATCTGACCTATTAACCCCGATAATAACTCAAATAAAAGATGCTGCCACAGCAAAAGCTGCTCCAGCTGTAGCTGCTCCAGCTGTAGCTGCAGATACTACTTCCGCGGTTGCTCCTCCGGCTGTTCAACAGGGTGTTCAACCGGCTGCTTAAATTGAGAAAGCTACCACTAGCCGGTAGCTTATAACCTTAACTAAACTCCCAGCAAGTCGAATAAGTCAGTCTCAGCAGCCATAGAAGGGGATGCAATTTTCCAGCCGACCGATTCATAAAATCGCTCCATCACAGAAAAGATAATCTTTTCAAACATTTTTTCATGATCCGGTTCTAGTATTTTCTCTAGTTCGACCGGGAACTTATATTTGTAACCGATAACAGACAACCCTAATTTGTTCGGTTGTTTGATGTAGAAATATCTAATCTTATCACCTGTTCCAATTTTTTCATACTTAGAAACAAGATCAAATCGATCTATTAACTTGTTATAAAAATATCCAGCCTTCACATGAATAGGCATGTGCTTAGCTGTTTTGAATTCGCTGCATTGGGATGCGTATTTTTCATATCCCTTAATACCCATCACAAATGCAATATCATTAATGGGCAAAGATTTAAATGTATGATACGTCTCAGTGAGGATTTTATTTGTCGCTGCTTGAGACCTTGTCAAGATCATCGTCTCGATCAGATTTTTGACACGAGGTTTGATGGGTGCTGGCATTGTGGTTCTCACCACCTCAACTCCAACATACTTAAATTTACTACACGGTATACCTTCCTTATCTAACATCCGGACGACATACCGCTTCTTCTGCAGGAATACACCCGCGTCAGCTATCAATTCTCGCTTGAAAAGTAATCTGCAGTCTTTAGAATACAGATTGTCAATTCCCCATTGCTTGATACCTACATTGAGATGCTCTTCGAGGTCCTTGACCATCTTATGGTACTCTGGCGTAATATTATTACCAGCATCAATCATCTTTACACCGGTGTGATCGACAATTTTCTTGATAGAAACATAGCAGCTATCCGTGTCGTTATAAATGATAGGACTATACTTTTCCAAATCCTTATCTGTCAGCGCCGAGTTATTCTTGATGAATTCAGTTAATAAAACATTTGAATGCTTGATAACTGCTTGGCCCGTTAAGGTGATAGACCTAGCAATATCATCATCTCCTAGGGGGGCTCTCTTGTTACCGAAATACCCGTAAATAGAATTGATCAAAATCTTAATAGTGAACTGACGAATGTCTAAGTAATCTATTAATTTTTTATTATCATAATAATCCTGAGTATCTGGCTTCAAGGACATCTCGCGTTTTTTCAGCGCTTTCAACTTGCGCTGCATTTCTACTCGCTTCTGATAGAACGTATCTACAATATCAGGGACAATCCCTTTAGCCTTCTGAGAAAATAAAATCTTTGCTTTGGATATCGCTATCTGTTCTTTATCTATGAACGCACTGAAATTCTTAGGTGTCAGTGAGAATGACTGACCGTTTACATGATGGATTGTAATCTTATCATCTGTAACCTCCTCTATCTTTCCGATCTTAGTCTCCGGTGATATATTCAGAGTAATCATCACGTTAGGATACAGACTGTTAGCATCAAACGATATGATGTGTTCCTGAAACCCACGCTGAGGCTCACCTACGTACGCACCCTCATTTTTTCCCCCTGTATCTTCTCGAATAAACGTAGGTATTTTTAAATTTTTAGACCGAGCTTTTATGGCACACAGCCCGGTCACAACAGACAAGGTGCCGAGAGCAGCTTCAAATGTTGTACAACCTGCATACGCCATCATTCTTAGAAGTTCTAGATACCTTAACTTTGCTTCCAGTTTAACCAGCAAGTTGACGTCTTGTATGTTATAATCTACAAATAAATCCCAATTGTTATCAGCCAAGCTAGATAGGTTTTGATCACCAAAATCAATCTTAGTCTCTCCAAGTTCAATCTCACCAATCGAGGCTAACTTATAACTTTCACGCAGTGTTGTGCAAAATTTGCGATAGATGTCCATGTAGTCTACGCAAGCGACACCATCTATATACCACCGGTCTTGTTCGCGTCCGAATTTATTAAAGACCTTTCTAGCGAAAACCCTCCCAACCGGTGATAGCCGCCCTATTTCTTCCTCGCAAAATAACTTTTTAATTCGATTGATAATATATGGGATATCGAAAAATTCACAGTTCCACCCAGAGAGAATATCCGGGTAATCCTTTTCGATGAACGACATGAATTCATCGAAAAGGTGCTGCTCTGACCTGCAGTGAACGTAAGTTCGGCTATCACCCTCTTTAAGACAAGGCTTCAACCCCCAGGAATAGAAGTGTTTGGAAATAGTGTCATATATGGTGATTACGTTTACAACATGCTCTGGGTTTTCAGGTGAAGGGAAACAATCAGGGCTATACGTTTCAATATCTATAAAGTACACCTTGATAGGGTTCTTAGAGAACTCAGGCAAGTCGTTTTTATCCCAAAACGTATCAACTAAGAACTGTTGAGCAGGCGGAAGGTTTTCGAAAACTCGGGTAGTCTCGTTATCTTTTAAGTACTTATAGCGATCTCCCTGATACTTGAACACCCGCTTGCGCAAACCAGTCTCGAATATACTAGTAGCGTCATGATTGTTAGTGGACTCGAGGTATATGTAAGGCTCGTACGTGCAGTCAACAGATGTTCGATTACCAATCTCATCCCAGGTAAACAGCCTCATCAACTGCTGCTTAGGTATATATGCTATCCCTCGGTATGACATGAATCATATATTACATGATTCGAGCAAGCTTATCAAGCTAAACATTGATTGCGTTTAGCAGCTTACGCTTCTCGTCTTTATGCGGAAGCGTGTAAAGCTCAACATACTTGTCAATGTTCACATCATTCTCAAGGAATCTATCCTCAGCCACTGCCCGACACATTTTGCTGTGACCTCTGTAATGACCCGACGACTTAACTAGCTTATCAATATGATCGATCATCTCATCGCCAGTAGTAAACCTCAATGGTGCGTTTTTATAGGTATCAATATCTTGACACACACTAGGTAATCCATAGCAAGATGCTTCAATATATTTCAAGTCACTCTTAGCCTTGTTGAAGGTATTATTTTGTAGTGGTGCGACAACTATATTAGGATTGAGGTCATGAATCATTTGAGGATACTCATACAACCGCTTCCAGGGATGAAACTCAATCTTACCTTCGCGAACAAGGTTGGTAAGAGGTAAGGGATATGCTCCAAGGAACACCCATTGATATTTGTCGCTTGTCTTTGCGATAACATCTCGCACGTGCGCAAAATCATCATTTTGCTTAACCCGGTTATCTACATCAAAGTGAGCACCACTACCGGGGTAGATTATACGGGGCTTATGATTCTTATTACCTGAACAGAATTTACGATAGTTATCATCTACATGATCTGGGTCGTAAAATCTACCCATCCAAAACTTTGGCGGATAATTAGGTATAACCGTAATATTTTTATTACCCGTCTTATCCATGTAATACTGTTTCATGAAGTCACATGTCACAGTAACCTCATCACACATAGCCATTATGTCTTGAGCACACTGGCGAATTTTAGGATCTATAAAGGCAGTCTTAAACTTATTATAATCAGGGATATCTTCATGGAACACGATATCATCGATCTCATAAATTATTCGGAATCCCATTTTATTACCGAGTTCACGCAGGAACCTAACAAAGTTTAATTGATGTTCCGTAGCTTGTCTCTGTATTCTTACTGCTTTAATGCCCTGAAAGTATCGTTCATCAAAGGACATTACAGTGGAACCGTGAATAGTCATCTTTTGATGAGCATTTATGACGTGTTCTGGCCATATCATTCGCCAAAAACCACAACCACTATAGTCAGCATAATAATTCAATGCCCTAGACAATCCGCTCTCGGGCATTGGCGGTAATGGAGGGACAGCAACGGCAGGTGGTACCGTGTGTGGATGTGGTTGCGCAAACGGCGAAGGGAATGGCTGTGGAAATGGATTTGCATACGGCAGCATATCTTATATTAAATACCGCCCACTACGAAATCAACGCGCCGGGTCACACCATTGTTCTTTTCCAAAAATATCACATCACC
>Ga0181348_1000188_pt1 | contig 24948 bp, 23 predicted proteins | sample Su13VDMM110DN_FD_130092 | JGI IMG/M metagenome (GOLD analysis project Ga0181348, IMG submission 130092) | Freshwater viral communities from Lake Michigan, USA - Su13.VD.MM110.D.N | ecosystem: Environmental > Aquatic > Freshwater > Lake | place: USA: Michigan | collected 2013-07-16
AGGCTCGTGCGAAGCTCCGTAGTCCCATAGATCTGTTCCTTAGACTTGGCGGCAGCCTCGAGGTTCTCAAGAAGCTGAAGCTGATAGCTCTTGTCTCCAATCAGGCGCTCGTAGACAATGAAGTCCGCACCAGTGCCTCGGACTGCAATCTTTACGGTATTTGAGGGGCCATAGAACTTGACGATAGCAGAGTTGATCAGTCGATCTTCAAACGTCGCCTTGGAGTTGTAGTTCAGGTTCTCGTTCAGCCAGATGATCTCATCGTGGAAGCTACGATTCGGATGGAAGTACGGTACCGACTTTCCATCCACCACGAAACCGTATCCAAACAGAGACTCTTCCTCGGGCTTATGCCTGAACTCATCGAAAGTCTGAGTCTGCGCAAACCGCACAAGGTACTCTCGACGGTTCATCTCCTTGATGAACTTGACAAAATCTTTCTTCTTTTCTGGATCAATAAGAGCAATGAGCTCAGAATCACTGAGCTTCATAAGCTGGGCGTTTGTCATCTTAGAGGTCCTCGAGGTGTCGTCGATTTTCTTTGCCGACAAATGGATTGCTGACGAAGATGACTTTGGTATCGAGGTAATTGGCATCGATAGCCCTGCGGATCTCTTGGGTTTGGATCTCATCGTCTTCGTAGAAGTAATCAACTTGGATACCAAGCTTCGAAAGATCGACGATAGTCTTGGCCTTGTGCTGTCCAGAAGATACTCGAGTCTTTCGTTCATATGGTACCTGGTTGAAGAAGACGGTATTGTTGATTCCATTCCTGCGGAGGAAAGCCAGAGTCTCTGCTTCTTCCTGCTGGCTACGACCTGTGATGATCACGTCTTGAGGTCCTGGACGAATTCCGCAGACTCCATCTCCGAGATGAATCACGCCATCGATATCAAAGCCATTCACCTTCATGCAGCCTTCCTCTTGAAGGTGAAGTCAAACACCTTCTTCTGCTTGAACATCATGATCGGGTGCTCAGTTACTTCCCACAGAGCTGGATCAAAGAACCTTGCCGGATACTCCTTAAACTTGCCTGACGTCTTGTGGAACTCAATCGCCACGGTCTCAACAAAGTCGGGAATCTTGTCGATAGTGTCGAGCAAGTCATATTCCTTCCCCTCAATGTCGATCTTTAGAACCTGGGGACGATACTGCTCAAGTAGGGCGCTGAAGTTGTGAGAATCAACCTCGACCGAGACATCACTGGAGTTGCGGCGCTTTGCTGTAGACGAAGAAACTGAGTTTCTCTGCGACGTAGCGTAATAGAACGTGCACTTTGGTTCGCTGTGCTCGCTCACGGCAGCGTTCAGGTTTAAGGAGTTCGGAGAATTCAGCTGGAGCATCGCAAAGTTGTCTGGGCAAGGCTCAACTGCAATGACCTGCTTTGCTCCAGCATCTACTGCCATCCGCGCAAATCCACCGATGTTTGCTCCAAGGTCCATGACAACCTTGCCCTTCACATCAATGTCACCATAGTTTTTCTGGCACTCCTTGATCGAGTTCGGATCAAAGGTGTCGATTCGAATGTAGTAGCCGCTTGGCATCTTCTTGACCTTGCATTCGACAAAGTCTCGAAGCTTACCATCGAACCGACGACCGACAGGAAGCACTTCATTCTCTGCGCTCACTTGACCTCCCGATTGCCAGAAGGAGCAATGGCGTAGAGGTCCTGAGCCTTGTACGGCTTGTTCTGGCGCTCAGTGTAACGTGTGAGGCGGCGCTGAGAGAGGGACTCGCACTCATAAACGGTCTCGTTCAGAGTAAGCTGCTGGGGAGGCGTCTTCTGGGTGAAGGCGCTCGGACCACGGAGGGCACCGACCAGGCCCATCTCACGAGCGACCTTGAGATAGCGCACTGCATCGATGACTACGCCAGCCGAGTTCGGAGAGTCGATGACAGAGAGCTGTGCATCGAGGATGACCGGCGCGCCGAGGAAGCCCTCCATCTCAACACGGAAGTTCGCCACCTTGTTGTCACCGTAATACCGAATGTACTCTGACGGACCTGCGTGGAGGAACGAACCCTCGGGGTTCACGTTGCGGATCACGTTCTGCGCACGGATCACGTTCTCCTTCGAGACCTTCTTGTACTTAAGGCGGGACTGGTCGGTCATGTTCAGGAAGTCGGTGTTACCGCCGACATTTCGCTGGATGTGGCACTTGACCTTGTGACCACGCTCGAAGGCGAGCTCCTGAATCATCTGGCTGAGAATCGACGCGCCGAACTGCGACTTCATGTCATCACCGATGAGGGGAATTCCGGCATCAATAAACTTCTGCTCCCACTCAGGATTCGAAGCGATAAACACCGGAATGCAGTTCAGGAATGAGACGCGGGCCTTGAGACAAGCCTCAGCGTAGAACTCAGTCGCCTTCTGGGATCCGACGGGCAAGTAGTTGATGAGGATATCAACCTTACGATCGACAAGAACCTGAGCGACATCGACCGGCTTCTCGTCCGAGGCGCGGAAAGCCTCGTCATCAGAGTAGTTCTCCATGACGTAAGCGATTCCGTCGAGGATAGGGCCCATCTGCACAGTGGGCCCAGCCGGAACATTCTTCTCGTAGATCGGAGTGCAGTTCGGCTTCGCAAAGATCGCGTCACGGAGCGACTTGCCGACCTTGCGCTTGTCGACATCGAATGCCGCAACAACCTCGACATCTCGAACATTGTAACCGCCGATGTCGCCCTTCATCAGGCCATCTCGCTCGGCACCGTTCGTGTAGCCGTTGTAATAGGTGAGGCCCTGGTAGAGAGAACTGGCACAGTTTCCAATGCCAACGATCGCAACGCGGATCTTGGCAGTCTCAGAGGTGTTCTTAGCGGACATTGTTGACTCCATTGTGAAGACTATTGAACTTGTCGGTTTCAAGATTCCAGCGGTAAGACTGGGGACTCAGGTGAATGCTCTTGGGGCGTTCCATGTACTCGAAATCGAGCTCTCCCTTGCTGTTGATGAACTTGGAAGGCCAGTGAAAGATGCGCCAGCCGTTCTCAGATCCCATCTTATCCTGGAGAGCGTTAAATGTTTCGACCAAAGTGGCACGCTCTGCCCAAGAACCAAAGAACGGAGTGCCCTTAAAGAGACCAGTTCCAGGCAACTTTCGAGACTCATTCTCGATAGGCAGTAGATTCACGAGCTCGACATTCTTAATTCCGAGCTCCTTCACCTGCTGCTCGAGCTCAATAGCCAAGCGCTTGATCTCTGCAAGACCGTCTTCGGTCCGCATCAAGTGGTGCCGCACATCGATGTTACCGAGGTAAATCGTGATACTGTCGAGGCCAGAGAGCTTGAGACCAGAGCGCTCCTCGATCTTCTTGCCAAGTCCATCTCGGAGGGTGCTGAACAGGGTGAGACCATCGTTGCGGCAGACCATCTGGCCAGGGTGGTAGGTCGAGAAACTGTGACTGTCACCAAAGCAGAGGTTCCGAGTGCGCTCTACATGATCGAATCGACGAGTGTTCCGGCAGATCTCATCAAGGCGCTCAGGGTCAAGCTGCGCGACATCCTTGCTGGTCGACTTATTCGTCCAGCGGCTCTTGACGCTAGCACCAATCATCGGCATGTCGTGGTTCATCACGAAGGTCTGACCCTTGAAATCCTGGATTCGCTTGAACCGCCAGACGACATTGTCATCGATACCGAAGAAGTAGTTGATCGCGCCGCCATAAGCAATACCGAGCGAGACGATCAGAACGTCGTAACCCTCGTAGGTGTCACGCTGGCCCAGGATCTTTACGTTCTTCCAGCCAGCATTCACCAGCATGTTGCGGTAGAGCTGGACCCAAGCAGAGTTGTGAGAGTGCTTTGCCTTTGGAGTGACACGCTCCAGACCGTCAATCGCAATCTTGGCGTCCTTGGGGACATTGAAATCCGTGAAGAAGCTAGCAGACATTATCGAACTCCCGTGCTACCGAAGGCACCATCGCCTCGAATTGTGTTTTCTTCATAGAGATTGTTAAGCTCAACGACCTCCACATTATCATAAAAGACCGGAAGAAGTACAAACTGCGTGATCTTATCTCCACCAGAGATAACCTGCGGCTCAGTTCCGACATTCATCATGTGGAGGTGAATCTCGCCCTGATAGTCTTCATCGACAACGCAGGCTCCGACAACCAGCTCTTTCTTTGCCGCAATACCGCTCTTGTTGAAGGCGATCAAAGCATGACCCTTCGGCACGTTTGCTTTGACTCCGCTCGGAATGAGAACGCTATTCCCAGGATTCACCATGTAAACATCTGCGCTGGGCACAAAGAAGTCGATCCCTGCTGACTGAGGAGTTCCACGGGCTGGAGTCTTGACGTCACGAATCTTCGAGATTTTCACTTGGTCTCCTTCTTGGACTGGCGGTAGTTGTTCCAAGCGCCAAGGTATGCTGCGGCGTCGAGGAAGTTGTCTTCCTTGTAGTTGTAAGAGTGCCGGGAGAACTTGAGCGCGATGAGCATCGCAAACATGTCATCGGCATCGAGCTGCTTACCGGTCATGTTGGAAGCAATCGCCGCGGCACGTTCCAGACCCTCACCGATCGGTCCATACTGGCGCTCCTTCTCTTCAGAGCGGTTGTTGATGATTTCGTCAGCAGCCTTAAGAATGTTCATCAGAAGATCCTCTTCATTACGTTCTTGGTCCATTCGTTGATTTCTTCCTTGGTCAGTTCCCTACGTGGAAGCTGTAACATCTCTTCGTCGATGACAGACCAAGTGATGTCATCGCGGAGCTTAAACTTTGTTTCAGTTGGCTGAGGCTCGTGCTGGATGATGAATTTCATCATCTCAAAATGGCGCTCGTAGACGTGGAAGCTTCCAGCGTGGTGGAAATAGCGACCGAGCTCGACATTGAGTCCGCGAGTACGAAGCTCATTCAACATCATCTGCTGGAACATGCTGAAGGTGAACGCATCGTTGCAGAAGCCATAGACGGCATCGTTAGACCGCATGTTGACAGCGAGGTGGAGCTTACCCTGGCGCAAGAAGAACTGGATGTACTGCGTGCATGGGTAGTCCTTATCATTACCGTGCTTGTGATGCGGCTGGTTGATCGCGATCGTTGCTCGACGAGTATCGTTGTCTCGCATGAGTTCATCGATCACCCACTGCCACTGGGGCTTCAGGTACGTGCCGTAGTTGGACTCGACCTCAGACTTGTCGTCCTGGATCTGGCGCCAGATTGCGGCAAGCTTACCGATGTTCTCAACGCTTCGGTTCGCAGAAAGATACCAGAGCCACTCTGCGACAGCATACTGCGGGCTAAACTTTCTGGCCGGCGCAGCAATCATCATATCAGTGGGGTCTTCGATGACAAGACCGACGCAGAGCTGCTCGATCACCTTCGAGCCTCTAGTTACTACTTCGTTTCCAAATGTGGTGAGCTCTCGGAGCTCACCAACAAGCGCGAGTTCAAGGTTCTTGTATCTCATGGGCATATCCTACTTGGGATTGGTGAGAAGTACAGTCACTTTTCGATGTTTATGACCTTGAGTTTCTGCCAACGAGTGGACATTCCAAAGTCGCCCTTTTCAACTTCGGCGGCGGCAAAGGTGAACCGATTTAAGGAGCTTCCGGCCGCAGCACCCCAGCAGAACATCTTGTGCACTTTTCCAGAGTTTGCCATGCACTCCAGAAGAAGATAGGGCTTCTTGTTCTTAGTGAGCTTTGGAATCGCATTCACAATCATGAACCAGTAGATGTCGTGGCGGTCACAATCATCGATAGACCTGACATCTTTCTCCTTGAGCCACTTGGACACCTTCTCTGGAATCGCAGACTCGATATTGAATGAGCCAAGAAGCTCTCGATCGAATTCCATCGTAGTCTGCATACCCCACTCAGGAGCTTCTATCGAGTCCGCGATGAATTCCTTGAGCTTGCTCTTTCCATAGAGCGGCTCCTTCTTGGTCCTCTTCTTGAGCTGATCAGCAGACCCAATAACGATGTCATGCATCTGCCTGTAGGAACTGAAAGTCTTGCCTTCGCCAACCATGTCCATTGAGCCGAAAGCACGGATCTTGATAAGAGATTCAAGCGCTTTCTTATTGAACTTGCTGTGCCTCCAGCTTCCATCTTCGTTCCAGAGGAGATCGTCAATTCCCTTGTATGGTCGGTTCTCAAGTATCTCATCGATCGCAGTGGAGCCGACTCCCTTACAAGAGAGGAAAGACGGCATGAGCTTGTAGTCACCAACCGCAGCCCATGACTTCTTAGCGTAATTGATATCGATCGGGACAATCTTATACCCGAGGCTCTTCACCTCAGAGATAGCCTTCGGCGCCTTCTTAGATCCAGCAGTCGCCTCAAGGTAAGCGATGAGCCACTCCTGCTCATAGTAGGTCATGAGCCAAGCGCAATAGTAGGAGTTCATCGCATAGGAAACGGCGTGAGACTTGTTGAAGCCGTATCCCGAGAAGTAGCAGATGTTCTCATAGAGCTTATCTGCGGTCTTCTCGTCAATTCCATTCGCCATAGAGCCCTTGACGAACTTTTCCTTGAGGGCCTTTGCCTTCTCGACGTTCTCGTTTCCAGAACCGACAGGCTTCATCATCTTTCGGATCTTGTTGCATTCTGCCTTCGGAAATCCTGCGACCACGTGGCAGAGCTCCATGACCTGTTCCTGGAAGATGATACATCCATAAGTCTCTTCGAGGACCTGCTTGATCAGTGGATGCCCATAGTGCACGGAATCAGGCTCGCTCTTTGACTTGATGAAGAGCTTATCAACCTTTGCTCCGAGGGGACCTGGACGATAGATCGAGGTCAGGGTCGCCAGATCGATCACATTTACTGGTTTTGCCGCAGTGAACAACTGCTGTGCTCCACGGTTCGTGCACTGGAAGATGCCTGCCCATCGACCAGAGTGGTAGACATAATCATAAACCTTCTGGTCATTAAAGTCGATGACCTTTGGAGCCATGTTGTTATCAAACCAGTCTCTGATATCCGAGAAACTGGAGTTAGGCTTGCTCTCTTTTTCAAGGATGAGAGCGATGGTTCGCTCGATCATTCGCAGCGTACCAAGCCCGAGGAGGTCAAACTTGACCCAACCGAACTCCTCGAGGTGCTTGTAGTTCATTCCCTCGACCCACGGAGTCTGCTGTTCTCCCTTTGCCATAATCAGCGGCATACGCTCACCAATCTTCTCAGAGACGATCACACCACCGGCATGACGACCAAGAGCTTTGTTCTGCTTGAACAGAACTTGGAGCGGATCCATGATGTCCGGGTGAGATTCGAGGAAGTCTCGGGTCGACTTTGAGTACTTCATCGCATCTTCTAGCGTGATGTCAAACCCCTCATCGGCATCCTCATCGAGCTTTGCGCCTTCGGCGACATCGCGCTCGAGGCTCGCCAACGCCCGGTTCACTTCATCGAACTCGATGCCATAGAACCTGCTGACGTCCTTGATTAGGCTCTTGAGCTTGAATGTGTTGTAATTCGAGATAGGAACGATGTTCTCTTTACCGAACTTGTCCCGCATCAGGTGAATGAGGGCATCACGGTCACTGATGTCGGAATCGATATCCGGGTACTCAGCACGGTCGATCGAAAGGAATCGCTCAAAGAGGAGACCATAATCAACCGGATCGACGTCGGTGACGTACAAGACATAGTTCACAAGGCTTCCAGCACCTGAGCCTCGACCAGGGCCAACCAGCATGTGGTCTCGAGCAAGATCGATGATCGCCTTCATGGTCAAGAAGTACTCGCTGAAGTTCTTCTCCTTGATGACTTGGAGCTCATACTTCAGGCGCTCGATGTACTCAGGCTTCTGGTGGAGTCCTCGCTTCACAAGTCCTTCCTTGCAAGCGTCGAGGAGAGCCTTTGCCGCCGTCTTGCCCTCAGGAATGACGTAAGTCGGAAGCTTCATCGAAGTGTCAGGCTTGACTTCACCGACGATGTCGTGGGCGATGAAGTGGGTGCGCTCGATCGCGTCGACAATCACTTCGTCATCGTAGAATGTGTAGCCGTTCTTGACCTGCTTGTAGGTCTCCCAGACCTGATTTGCATTCTTGGGATAGAGCTCGCACTTGAGATCATCGCGAGACTTTGGAAGAGAGTCAGGATTGATCTCAGTGTGGTTGAGCCATCCCAACTTCTTGTAGATTTCCCGCTCGCGCCAGTGCTCAGGTCGAGAATAGTGGGAATCGCAAGTAACCACAAGGTGTTGCGTCATCGAGTTCTTCTTCGCAAACTCGATAATTGCGCGGTTCACAAGGTGCTGTGCGGGTAGCTTATTAAACTGTAGCTCTAAGAAAGTATTCTCAACGCCGACGGCATCAACAAGCTGGTCAACTGTGTTTCCAATCTCCCGCATTACCTTCTCAGCCAGATCTCGGTTATCGAGAATGTGAGCATCAAGGTCATTGAACCCGTACTTCTGGAGCTCTTGGAACACAGAGTAGGCAACTGGTCCACCAATACAGGCGGTAGAAACCAGGAGGTCACCCTTTGATGCCTGCTTCAGCATCTTGTAGTCAATTCGCGGGAACCGATAGAAGCCATCAGAGTAACCACGAGACACAAGGTGGAACAGCTTCTGCAAGCCAGAAGAATTCTTCGGAAGAACCACAAGGTGGTGACGGCGCTTCACGGGATCGAAGAACTTAGAAGACTTAGTCTCGTCTTCGTTCTCGACCGTGAGGCTAGCACCCTCTGACTCGACATTGGTGGTCTCATCGTCGCCATCTACCGTTGCAACAATCTTCTTCTCAAGCTGGAGCTCGGGAAGCTTGCCTTCTTTCGAAAGAGTGTAGTGGCGACTCCACTCAGAGAGATCGGGATGAACGTACATCTCGCAGCCAGGAATGAACTTGAAGTGCTTGCCTGCCTTGTGCATCTTCTCCGCATGGAGATAGGCATGCGCAAATCCATTCATCTGTCCGTGATCGGTAAGGCTCCAGCCATCAAGGCCGTTCTCAACGCAGAAATCGATGTGTTCTTGCGGATAGCCAAGACCGTCAAATGTGCTGAATCCGCTGTGAGAATGGAGACCAAAGAACTTTGTCGGGATTCGGTTGCTCATGTCTTCCTGTGGGGGTACACTTGATTATACCACAAGCGCGTGGCATCTTCAAGAGAAAGTTTGGGCCCGTAAAGGGCCCATGGTTCATATCTTCTTTATGGCTTCTTGTTGCCAGCCCTTGCTGACCTCTCCATTCACCAGCAAGTCATAGAGATAAAAGCACTCAAGTTCGCTCTCGTAGGGATTGACCTCTCCTCCAACGTTATCGTCATCAGTAATCCTACAGGCAAGAACAATTGCTGGAGTGTCTTCCCAGATATACAGAGGACTTTCGCGCCACTCTCCGGTTGGAGTCAGCTCATCTGTCCAGCAAGGAGTGTGCCCAGGCTTGGTGAATACAACAAGCTCGCCAGCGCTGAACTCAGGGCGCTCAATTAAAGAATCCTGAACCGCTCTTTGTGACGTTGTCAAACTTCTGCTTCTCTTCGATCGCATCGTTGAGCTCCTTCACCATCTTATCGAGATTCTGCTCGAATACTTCCTTGTATTCGGGGCATACAAATAGATTGTCATCTTCTGCGGTGAGCTCAAGGGTCCTGAGGTTGTCTACAATATCAGTGCCAGTCACCATCGCGAGCTGGACAATCTTTGCAATCTGCGCAATCACGTCATCTGAGAACTTGTACTTCATTTTTTCCTCACGTTTGAATGTCTGGACACCAGTGGGTCGTTCGGCCATCTGGCGTTTCCTCACGCAAGACCTTGTTGCCATGCATGTCAGTGTCTCTACTGTAAACAAGGAAGCGCTCAGAGTATTGGCCGACAGCGCCGTTCATATCAGAGTAGCTCTTGATCGTTGCGCCGCCTGACTGATAGCTCGCCCGGATCACCTTCTTGATGCTGGCGTTCAGCGTCGAAAGCTCCATGCTCGATAGATGGCTGACCTTTCGGTAGGGACTGATCTTTGCAAGCCATAGAGAGTCGGCCTTGAGATAGTTTCCAACGCCAGAGATCACAGACTGACTCATGATAGCCTCGCAAACAGTCTTGTTTTTCATCTTCATTAGTCGCTTTGCGAAGACATCGTCTGGCACGTCTTCAAACAGCATGTCGGGACCGAGAGTGTCGAGCTTCTTCACGGTCTCATCCTTGTCCTGGACAAGCTTGAATGTGCCAAAGTTCCTGGCATCGGTGAAGTACAGCACATCACCATCCTGGAACTCGATCATCACTCGAGCGTGAGAACTGCGCTCGGTCTTCCAGCTCCCTGACATCCCCAGCGTGTTCCAGATGAACTGGTCGCCGTCAAGGGCGGCAAAGATGAACTTTCCTTTCACGCCCCAACCCTCGACCTTTGCTGGCAGATTCACGGTCGACAAGCCCTCGATTGGCTTCTTCAGGTATCGACCACTGAGCGGCGTGATCGCCGTAATGATCTTTCCAGTGCTGAACTTTGCCAGATTATCAGTGATCCGGCGGCACTCAGGTCCTTCAGGCAATTGCGTATTCCTCCTTGAGCCAGTCGTGGTACAGATTCAATGCGTGGTCTCTTGGTTCTACTTGCTGCCAGTCTCCAACAACAAAGATACGGTAGGCATCATCAGCGTACTTCCCGCAACCGTGTAGATCTTTTGCCGTCTTCCATTTGCCAGCAAGGTACTCGGAAGAGAACCTGATCAGTGTAGAAGTGCGCTTCTTGGACATACCCAGCGACTTGATAATTTCCTCAAGGTCAACAGGGTTTGCGCGAGACATTGAAGTTGCGTCAGGATACTTCTGGAACAGCTTAGGCAGCACAGCCCTGACCTGCTTGTTTGTAGTGAGGTTCAAGAGCAAGCAACACACCAGGATCTTCCAGGTGTCGCCAAAGTAGGGCTCTTGGACCAGATTGTGAGGGGACTTCGGTGGTTGCCAGCTCATATTGGCAGAATATCACACCGAGCTAGAATTTTCACATGTATTTCATCATTGCTATTGCCGAGACCATAACAAACTGAACTACCGCAAAGATCGTGATGGCCTTGGTCTTGAACTGGTTCAGCTCATCAATCTGCTTAATCTTCTCACGGAGCTGCGAGGGGGACGCGACATCGTCGATCTTATCCTTCCAATCGCGAAGCTCCTTGACCTTGTCTTCCTTCAGGCGGAGCTCAGCAATTTCCTGCTTCAGATCAGCGACCTCATGCCGGAGCGAATTGATTCCAAGTGCTAGTGTCTCTAGCTCCTTGAGTACAAGTCTGGAATATTCGTTCCAAGAATTCTGCGCTGGATCCATTGCCACTCCGGGGTTGCACTTCTAAAAGCTATTTATCTCTTTCGCTCGAAGTGTGCTCCCATCGCAACAGGCCAGATGCTGGATGCGATATATCTGCATGCCTCAGCAGCCCTCTGGATTTCCCATTGGGCTCCCTCGTGGGTGCGCAGGTCAATAAACCTAAGCAAATTGTTTAGATTGCATGTGCCATAGTACTCAGTGTAAAGGTTCATCGGCAGCACACCGCGGGCCTGCTCACGGCAAACTCCGGCTTCCATCAGCTCGTGGTACAAATTCACGGACTCATTGTGGAATACCTTGATTGCATCAGAGGCAGTGCGACCATAACTGGCAACGTGCGGGTTCACTAGATTGTCAGTATTGCTAGCCTGGCGGTTGGACTTGTGCTGGGTCCTGAGCTCTAAGGGCTCATAGAACTCGAGATTCTCCTCAGTGTAGCGCCGAGAGATCTCATTGTAGGACCAGGTCCTGTGGCGGTGGTGCTGGGAGCGCACAAAGAGCGGCACCTTGAACCTGAACGTGATCACGTTGTGCTCGAGGGTCGAGGTATGACCATGGTCCATCAGATACTTGATGAGTTTCTTATCCTTATCGTCTAGCTCTTCCTTCGACTTTCCAAATGAAACTCGCGCAGAGTTGACCACAGTGAGATCTGTTCCCATGTGCTGGACATACTCTACGCTACCAATGCCATCGTCATACAGCTCGACCCTCTGCATCTTCACTCCAGCTCGATATTGACATCCACAGAGACGGTGAGCTTTGGGATGCGGAGGTGGTTTGCGAGGTTGTGCTTCTTTGCCTCTGCCGCGTCGAGATACCAGTCGGCGTGACCACGCTCGTGGACGATCTTCAGGAAGTAGTCTTCCGGCTTGCCGCAGTTTCGAGCCATCATCTCATAGACCTTGCGGTTGAGGCGCTCGACCTCCTTCGCATCCGACTTGATCTCCTCGACCTTGCCCCACGCTCCACTGGAGACATCGTGAATCATCACGGTGCCGTTGCTATCCATGAAGCGCATTCCCTCAGTGCCGAAGCTGAAGAGGATTGCACCGCAAGACATTGCCTTCCCCTCAACGATAGTGGCCACGGGAAGCTCTGAAGACTGAATTGCAGAAATCATTGCCATGAGCGAGTACACTTGGCCGCCGTACGAGTCGATTACGACGGGAATCACCTTCTGGCCCGTGGAGTGGGCCTTGGCCATTGCGACCTGAAACTCCTTTGCAGATTCCTCGTCAAACTTGTTTACGCGGACGATAATTGGCAGGCTCCGGAGCTCGCATTCCTTGATAAGCGAGCTCACACTGGACTTCCAGATCATTCTCTCTCCTGTTGTTGTCGTTATCTAACTCTTAGATTCTAACCACACTTGGAATATGAACAAGACTTACAGGTGATACAGCCCTCTTGGTAGATCAGATCTGTGGAGCTGCACTCAGGGCAGGACTTCCCAGCTGACTTTGTCCCGTCGGGAATGTAGCCCTTCAGTACCCTCGCAGTGACCCTAGAGAAAGAGAACATGTCAGAGGCCTTATCCTTCTGGACTTGCTCTACGATGTACTGGATGGGAACTGCGTGCCTCAGAGCAAGGCTCATCGTCCTGGTGAAGGCACCCTGCGTCGGGTTGTCGAAGATTGAGGCGATGTCCTTAAATACGACCTCATCGTCACCAATCGGTACCTTCAAGTTGTAGGTGGTTACGCCGTCCTTTCGACCATTCTTGGTGAGGATTCCGGTCTTCGCCTTCTTGGGAATCTCAACCTTCTCTGCGAGTCCGCAGAATATCTCGTAGGGCTTGCCTTCCAGCAGGCCGACGAGGATCATCCAAGACTCGGTGCTTTCCCCGTTCTTGACGTTCGCACGGTGGATGTCGCACTGGAGGTCCTTCGGGCGCTTTGGAGCGTGCTGGACAGTCTTTGGTTCGTCCTTGGGCTTGTCTGCAACTAGAACGCCTGTCCTGCACCCATCTCTATAAACCGTGAACCCCTTGCAGCCCGTCTTCCAAGCCTTCATGTAGACCTGAGCGACCGTCTCTCTAGTGGCATCACCTGGCAAGTTGCAGGTCTTTGAGATCGAGTGGTCAATCCACTTCTGAGCCGCGGCCTGGATCTCGACGCTCTTCACCCAGTCGATATCATTTGCTGTGCCGCCCCAGTAGGGGCTCTCCTCGGGATTTGTCTTTCCTGTGGCATCCATCCACTTCTTGAACCAGTGGTGGTACACAGTGAACTCTTGCCACTTATCGCCGAGCTCATCGACAAAGTCTGCCGGCGTATTCCTGTCATTGACGTTGATCTTCTTGCGACGCTTGTAGGAAAGCAAGAATGCCGGCTCAATGCCGCTGGTCGTCTGCGTGAGCATCGACACAGATCCCACTGGTGCAGTTGTCGTGAGAGCAATATTACGTCGGCCAGTCTTCTTCCACATGTCAATGGCATCAGGGTGGAGAGAATTAGTAACCTCCATGACTCCCCTTAAGTACTTGTGACCCTTCTCCTTCTCGTAGTCCCACACTGGGAATGCGCCACGCTCCTGCGCCATCACAAGAGAAGAATAGTGCGAGTACCTAGCGAGCCAGCTGTAGATCACCTCAGTCATGTGAATTGAGTTATCAGACCCATACTTTTGATTAAGCGCCGCAAGAGCATCTCCGAGCCCAGTCACTCCAAGTCCAGTGCGCCTACCATTGAGTCCAGCCGCGCGGATCTTGTGCCAGAGGTCGCGCTCGATCTTCTTTACGTGATCTGGCTCAGGGTCCTTATCAATCTTCCCAAGAATTCGGTCGACGCACTCAACCTCGAGGTCAACAAGATCGTCCATGAGCCTCTGGGCGACATAGACAGTCTTTCCGAATTCTTCAAAATCAAATTCTGGTTTTTCGGAGAACGGGTTATTGACGAACGACGTCAAGTTTACAACCATGAGTCGGCAAGAGTCGTATGGGCTGAGTGGGATCTCGCCACAGGGATTCGTTGAGATCGTCCTGTAGCCTTCATCGTAGTAGCAATCAACGATTCCCTGATCGACTACAGTGTCCCAGAAGAGCGCACCCGGCTCGGCAGAAGACCATGCGGCATCAACAAACTTTTCCCAGACCTGCTTTGCGCTGACCGCCTTTGTGATCTCAGCTTCCTCTGGGTTCTTCTCAACTGGCCAGCGGAGCGTGAATGTGGAGTCAGACTCCACCGCCCTCATGAACTCGTCAGTGAATTTGATCGAGATATTTGCACCAGTCACCTTCTTCAGGTCACGCTTGATGTCGATGAATGTCTCGATCTCCGGATGGCGACAGTCGATGGTGAGCATAAGCGCGCCTCGGCGGCCACCCTGAGCGACCTCACGGCAGGAGTTCGAGAAACGCTCCATGAAGACACCGATGCCGTCAGTGGTCTTGGCAGCATTGGAAGTGTTCATGCCGCGTGGTCGAATTGTGGAGATGTCCATTCCGACACCTCCACGCCGCTTCATGATCTGCACCTGCTCCTGGTCAGCAAACAAGATTCCGCCATAAGAGTCATTGGGCTGCTCGATCACAAAGCAGTTTGAGATGCTCTGGATCTGGTAGTCATTGCCGATACCAGACATCGGAGACCCCTGAGGAATGATATACTTGAAGTCCTTCAGGTATCCGTAGATCTGATCTTCACTCAGTGGATTCGGATACTTCGCCTCAATCCTCGCAAACTCTCTTGCAAGACGGCGATGCATATCATCAGGAGTGTGCTCGAGCAAGTTTCCCGACTCGTCCCTTAGGGCATACTTGCTCAGGAAGACGTTTGCGGCGAGCTCGTCGCCATTGAAATACTCAACTGCCTCAGACATTCTTGCTACTCCTTATTTCCTTCCACTTCTGCTGCAAAGCCGTCTTCATATCATTCCCATCCTGGGACATGGCCTCATTCAGAGTGAGACATTTTTCATCCAGGACTTCAAACTTAGACTTCGAAGTGTCAATGTTTAGTGGGAACAAGAGTCCGTCCTTTCCTGCACGGTTCTTTGCCACGAAAAGTCGGCCAGATCCATTCGCTTTTTCGGTCGACTTCCTTGAGATCGACACCACGAGGTCTGCAACCATCGCCTTTCCATAGGCTTCACTCATGTTCTCAAGTCCAACGATGTCAGAGTTTGCAGAATCTCTGTTTGCCTGAGAGGCAGTCCAGATCGGAACGCTGATCTCCATTGCCAGGTTGCGCAGCTCCTCGTATACCAGCTTCAGTTCGTGGCGGAGAGAGTCAAACGTTCGTGAAGACCTCATGATATCAGCGTAGTCAATGAGTATGACGCCTGGCTTGAACCCCTTGAGCAGAAGCTTATCGAGGTGATTCTTGAGTGTCATCACGCTGGCAGTACCAGTGGGATATTCCTTGATGAATAGTCGGCCGTACTGTTTGTTCTTGTAGTGCTCGATGACCTCTTCCTTTCTCTCGCAGATCTCATTGCTTGGAATGTCGAGCAGATTAGAGTCGTACCTGAGACCCACCGCCTCTTCAGAGAGCTCAAATGTGTAGTGCACCACGTTCTTGCCCTGGCGCATCGCGTTAGCTCCCATGGCAGTCAACCAGTGGGACTTTCCTACGCCGGTGTTTGCGACCACTACAGCCAGCTCACCCCTACCAAGACCGCCACGGAGAATATCGTGCGCATCAAGCCTGACCACGCCAGTCGGGCAGACTTGTCGATTGCTCTTTGCAAATCGCGTCTCCATGTCTTCAAAGAAATCATGGCCCGTAGTATTTGCCATGCCGATCGAAACTGCCGTCTTCATCAGGCCGACAACAGACTCATAGTTGTCTTTCGAGATCATCTCGACAGACTTCTCAAGAGCCTCCTTGAAAGCCTGCCGCTTGCAGAAATCTAGCGCCTTTTCCTTGACATAGCTGTGATCGCCAATATCAGGATTTGCGCGCATGCGCTGGAGGAACTCTACAACTTGCTCCTTGAGAATAATGTCGCTGTCGTTCACCAGAGATTCTCTGGCGATGTTGACAAGGAGCTGAGGAGTCGGGAAAGTTCGGTACTTTGTGAAGTACGAGAAGTACTTGTCGCTCAGGAAAGTCAGGTAACGGAGCTCAAAATAGTCTGGGTGCATGACCTCAGCCATCTGAGAGGCCCACCTGTTGTCAGTCAGAAGGCACTGGAAAACCTTTTCCTGGAAGTGCTTCCCATACTGGGCGAAGTGTGCAACGTTACCTTTTGGAGACAAGCTGTGTACCTGCTCGGACATTAATACCTCAACGGTTGAGTAGTGAGATTGACATGAAGAACTTGTTGACGTCGAATCCCTGGATTCCATTTTGATTCAGGACGCGGATGAAGTTCAGTTTATTCGGCTGTGGGGCAGGAGTATCGATTGAGTATGTGAGCTTCTTGATGTGCTCTGCTGAGAGATTGGCAATATCGAGGTACATCAATTGCCAGTTCCTCTTTGCTATCTCTCCCTCTTCAGCAACATTCTGGAAGAGCTGCACCTTTGAGGACTTCGACAGTTCCATGCATTTGGTAACTATGTCATCCACCGAGATGTGGTCTTCACCAGACAGCTCAGGAAAACGCTTCATCATAGTGGGGAAACCAGCACCTTTTACCCCTGGGAGTCCGTCAGAGCCATCTCCAACAAAACACCTGACGGTGCAAAAATTCTCTGGACCGCATCCGAAACGCTCTTTCAGGGAGGCTGGAGTGATGTAAGACTTCTGGCCTGGAGACCAAACGGTGATTCTTTCTTCTGAGAGAAGCTGATAGTAGTCTTTGTCTGAAGAGACAATGATAATCTTCCGATCTTGAAAGCAATTCTTGGCGATGTAACCGATCGCATCGTCGGCCTCGCAATTCTCAACATATAACTGCTTCACTCCTGTCGATTTCAGGAGATTCACAATACAGTTGACTTGCTCGTTCCTGTTCCCAACTGTCGTTGGAATATCGTCCTCATAGTAGCGATTGAGCTTTGCGGGCCGACGCCCATTCTTGTAGTCTGGAAAGATGGCTCGTCGGCGAGCTGATCCACCACCTTCCCAGATCACATAGAGCCTGTCTGGCATGTTCTCATCTACGAGAAGCTGAAGAGACTTGAGGAACCCGACCACGCCGCCAACATGATTTCCATTGGTAGACATTGATGGGTTTACCACAAAGTGGCGCATGAACAGGTTCAATGCATCCACTAGCATGATCGAGCGTTCCATTAGTAGTCCTCTGGCCCAGCTCCCAGGGCCTCACCCATCTCCATTGCGACTGCTCGGACCTCCTCATAAGACTCAGGGTCGATGTCGATGTCGTTCACGCCAACAGTGGTCCGGATGAGAGTCTTTGCCAGAAGTCCATCAACCCAGGGCTTGAACGTCGGATCCTTCCAGATGTCACCGAAGTCAGCCTTGTAGAACTTCTTCTCAGCTATAGTCTCGTTCTTCTCGTTGACTACCTTGATTGTCTTCCAAGCGCCCGTGCCTTCGACAGTGACCTGGTGATTATTGACCATGTCTGGACCATGTTCGCGGAGGACGTCAAACACCTCTTCATGCTCCTCAATTCCCTTGCCGAAGATGATCCTGAACTCGACCTTTCGGAATGGAGGAGCGACCTTGTTCTTGATCGTCTTGCCCCAGACGTGGATGCCGATGACCTCGCCCTGCTTGTTCTCGATGTGCTGCCCAGCGCCAAGCTTGATCCGCACCGAGGAGTGGAACGGGATCGCCATGCCGCCGGGAGTCGTCGTCGGGTCACCGTGCATCACGCCGATCTTCGTGCGGATCTGGTTAAGGATGACGAATAGAACATTCTGATCACCGATGACGCCTGTAATCTTACGCATGCCCTTTGAAATTGCACGGGCCTGGAGACCGATCGTGTCCTTATCGTAAGCGCCCTCGAGCTCAGCCTTCGGGGAAGAGGCGGCCACCGAGTCCCAGATTATCGTGATCGGGACATCCTTCTGCATCGCCTTTGCCTTCAGGATAGTCTGCTCTGCGATGCCAAGAACCTCCTCAGTACAGTGAGTGTCAACATAGACGAACCGCTTTGAGACGTCAACTCCGAGTGCTGCAAGGTTCTCGACCGAGGTGCCGTTCTCAGTGTCGATGTACACCACAATGCCGCCCAAATGCTGCGTCGAACGAGCGATCTGGGTCGCAATGTGGGACTTTCCAATCGAGGGAGGTCCGAAGATCTCGATGATTCTACCCTCAGGGAGACCACCATTGGAGCGGTTCGAGATGATGAGGTCCATCTGCTTCGAGCCAGTGGAGATCCACCTCTTCACGTGTGTCGGTGAAGTGTCTACCGCGAGGTTGTAAGCAATTCTAGATCCATGCTCCTTGTTCAGAGACTTGATGAGATCTGAGGTAAAATCGTCTTCAGATGCGGGGCTCTTCACTTCATTCAGCTTTTGATCTATTGCCTTTCTAGCCATATTTCCTCCTGGGATATTCTACTCAAAGGCCCTGGGCTGTTCACCCAGGGCCTTGAATACTAGCTACATGAGCCAGTTTAGAGAACTACTCGAGGTCCGCGAAAGCGTCGTCGAGGCTCTTGTACTTCGCTCCAACGTCATCAGACTCAGTCTTAGCAGTCTGGGTGCGACCGCCACGGGAAGCGCCTTCGTTCTCGCTAGAAGAGGCAGAAGACTCAGGAGAGCCCTGGTCACCATTGAGCCAGGCGTTAACGATATTCTCAAGCTCGGTCTCGGACTTGATAGGATAGAGCTCGAGAAGATCAGGGATAGTGGTCATCCACTCCTTCGCCTTCTTTTGGTCCTCATTGAGCTTCGAGATCTTAGCGCGGGGAGAGACCTTCGTGTCAGCGTACTGCTTCCCAGGAGGCTTGGAGCAGATCACTCGGACATCGCGACCCTCGAGGGCATCAGTGATGTCTCCATAATCCTCATCAAGCATGATGTTGTAGATGTCCTGCAGGACCGTCTTGCCGAACGACCAGATTCGGACACCCTTGTCCTCCTCACCACGGACGATCACTGGAGCGTAAGCACGCATCTTGGGGTAGAGCTTCTTGGCGAGCTCGTACGACTCCTTGCTTCCCTCAGCACGGAGCTTGTTGATGAGATCTTGGATCGGGTCAGCCTTGCCGAACTGGTGCGGCGCGAGGAGACCAGGATTGTTGCCGACGTTGTAGTAGAACCAGAGCTCCTTGAAAGGCTGGCCCTCATTGTCCGGAAACGACAGAAGTCGGACCGTGTATTCCTTGCCCTCCTCAGGACGCCACATAATATCGCGCCGGCTGTTTCCACCAGAGAGCTGATTGAGCTTGCGACGAATCGCGTCGAGATTAACTGCCATGTTGTTTACTCCAAATGTTCAGGTTGCAATTGTGCAGATGTGTAAAGTGATTAGCTTCTCATTTGCACTTACCGGATCGGTCCGGTAAGGTGATAGTAACTGTGTAGTAGGTAATTTTCAGCGCTTCTTGCGCTTGCCCATGTAGTAGGGCATTGCCCCACCAAATGCGCTGCCAGCCGCCTGGGCTGGAGTCTTCTTACGGCGGCGAGGAGCAGGGTCGTTGGGGTAGGTTGCGCTAGTTCCCATAGGCGTGATTGCGCCGGCGATCGCACCGACTCCAGAAGCCTCATCGGTTTCACAACTGCCCTCGTCCTCGTCGTCATATCGAGTATCTTCTCTAGACTGGTCAGGCTCGCCCATGACGTCCTCGAGCAGGATTCTGATGTATTGACGGAGTGCAGCGCTCATGTTACTAAGTATGCCTCTTGGCTATTTCTTGTTGCCCTTATCCTTGCTGGGAGAGGGCGGTGGGATCTTTTTGTCGCTATCGTTTTTCTTCTTTCCCTCAGACCAAGACTCTGGCTTATCGGCAAAATAAATCAGGAACTGATTGCCGCTGCCGATGTTCTCAACGTACGGAGTTCTCGTCCAATTGGCGTAGGTAGACTTTTCTGCAGCGTGGAGAGCGTGGACCATGAACCTCGACGCATCTCTCAGTGGAACTTCAGCTGCGTTGATCTGAACTTTGATTCCCTGGAGCTTGTTGTCATCTCTGGACAGCTCGATGTCTGTATAGACTTCAGACATTACGTCGTCTTCTGCACCTTCTGCAGCGATAACTTGATTGAGGAACTTTTCCAGAATCACAATGTCGCTACCAGGCTCGATCTTTCCCACACCAAGACGCTGCATAAGCTTCTTAGGCTGCGTGTCAGCGAGCGCCTTCGGAAGAGCGTCAATAACGTTCTTGTACCTGCCTCGTCCAAATCCCTTTGACGACTCGGCCTCAAGAAGGATGTTCATGATCTGCTGCTCAATGAATCTATTCATGACAGTAAGTATTACCCCAGCCTGCTGACCTTGAGTGGGAAGGTGCCCAGACATGTTGCGGTGCTGCCAGAGGCGCAAAGAGTCTTCACGAGGTCGACATGCTTTTCGCGGACATCGATCAGGAGCGCGTCGTGGATTACAAAGATTGGTTCGAACTCAGCCCCAAGGTGGCGCATCGATTCGACAAGCTTCGCGAATCCCACCAGTGCGACGTCCACTGCTGAAGACTGGATGAGCCAGTTAAACAGGACTGCGTCCCTGACATTCCTGTCTGGTGGAGAGATAATCGGACGACCGAAGTAATTTGTCGACCTGCCGCTGGATTCCATATCAGACTTAATTTTCTTAACGGCCTGTTCGAATCCGATTCGAGACCTAATTGATTCGATCACTTTCCTCGGCTTGATGTGACTCGGTAGGGACTCCGCGAGAGACCTCTCAGAGGCACCATACATCGCACTGAGCACTGCAAGCTTCGCAGATTCTCTTGTGAGGTCTCCGCCAAGGATCTCTGCATTCACCTGGTCGTATACGTCTCGGACATCTACTTTGACCCCAGCAATCGCTAGCGCAACTCGAGGCTCGAGAGAAGAGAAGTCGATCTCAAGAACGCAGCCATCTTTGTACCTGCTACGAAGGAATGACCTCACAACCTTTGCTGTGGTGAGGATCTGAGGCCCTGCAGTGACACTCGCTCTACCCGTGATGGAATTCGTTAGGGAATATCGTACAGGATCCATGAAGCCCCCAGAGTCACTCGAGAAGGATTCGAGGGCATTCCTATTCTTGATCTCGTCACATACATTCAGCTTATTGCTATCGATCCTTGCGGGCTTCATGGAATTGATAAAGCCCAGGTTTTGCAAGTGCTGCGCAGCATATTCAGGACGCTCAAAGGAGCCGAAGACTTTGGCGCAGAAATCTTGCGCCATCTTCAGAGAGCGCTTGAACTCTTCTGGTTCGACATAGTATGAAATCCGCCGTTCGCCAATTCCAGTCTGGGCGAGAGTTTTCAGCGCCTTATCACTGATGAGCTTTGGTGGTGTGAGCTCAAGCAGATCTGCGAGCTCAGTGAGGCCAAGTGAACCAGAGTACTCTATGGAGTCTGGAAGGGATCCGCTCCTCTGGATAGAGCCATCGCGAAGAAAGTACAGGTCAGCGCTGAGTCCGGTGAATTCTCGATCGAGGCGTACGTTCATACAACATATTATGCGAAATCAAGAAAGAGTACAACTGATGCTAAGCTGTTGGCTTCGCGGTTGGAAGCTTATCGATAATCGAGAAGAGAGACTCATATGAGCCATAGGCATCAGCCACCGGAATGAGCTTTGCTGATGTCGTGAACGAGCCAGGCTCGAGCTTGTGATCGACGCCGCAGACCGCATAAATGTTGTCTATCGATGTGTTGGTGCCAAAGTCAACGAAGAACTGCTGCGTGTGAGCAAGGAGTGGACACCCTATGCATTCTATCGAGATGTCAAACGGCATCATTCTCATTGGAAGCCCGCGATCCTGCTCGTCTGATGGGGCCTCAGTAGGAGATCCAGCATTCTTCTGCGCCCTTAGCATGTGAATCGTAGCATCCTTAGAATCATTCATGCTCTGGGCTGAGGCTCCGATTAGCGCCGAACCGACACTTCCGACAGTAATTGATGGCATGTTTCTTTTAGCGAAGTGCTTGACCTGTGGTGGTCCACCAGTAACTCTATAATAGTTGCCCTCTAGCTGTATTATTCCAGCATTCACTGCAGCCGTAATAGTCTGCGTCTTTTCTTTTGTTGGATCTTTGGATATAGACCCTATCGTGGAGCTCTTCTTTGCAGACAAGATTTGACCCAAGCCCGTGTATTTACCCGCGCTAGCGTCGACAAAGTGAATTCTAAGTATCGTCTTTTCACTGGCATTACCAGCCTGTTTTAGATTTGCAGGATTTACAGGAATGACTTCAAAGATCATGTTGATCTTCGGCATCTTGAATATCAACTCCTGACCTGGTGCAGCGTCAGATGTATTGTAGTACACCTGCCTCAAGACTCCATCTTTCTGGTTCTTCAAAGTTGCAGGCGCGTTCTTGTCGTCTTTCAGGGTCGTGGTCGTCTTCCCAGCGTCGTCATATGTGTAGGATTTCGAGAGACCATATCCTGGAGACGCCATGCTACCGAGGTAGGTGTTTGTCACCCAGTTCACAAATCTGCCAACTGGAAATTGCACATAGTTCTTGAGCTCGACGTTAAACCTCTCGATAAATCCCTTCTTAGCCATTTTGACGGGGATTGGAAAGCACGAGATCGGTAGCGAGCTTTTGTCAGTGGTGCTGGCGTAGTATCCTGCCTTGTCATTGAACGTATAGAAGCACATCTGGACTTCATCAAAGTTGCCGTTAGTGGCAAGAGGCTCAGCAACATAGAGCTGCATGAGTTTTCCAAATGAGACAAATCCGGTTGCACCTGTCTTGCTTGCGTTCTCTTTCACGCCAGTGTTTGCGATGAAGTGCGCGGTATTTGGAAGCAACCACTGCTTGGAAGAGGCGCTGGAACCATCATTTTTGTAGAAGAACGGGTCTATTCCATTGGACAGCACAGCCTGCTTTTTTGCTAGCGTTTTGCCGAGAGTTGCTGTCTGAGCATCCACTTTCTTATTGAGATCGGATAAGCTCGTGACAAGGCCCTGGATTTCTGGAGTAGAATTTTTGGTGTTCTTCCATGCAGCAAGGAAGTCGTCAATCTCCTTGGATTTCTCTCCTGAGAACACATCTGCGACATTGGACGGAGAGATAGATGATATCACGCTCATTCCGGCGATATCTTTCATGTCTTCGTCTTTCAAGACCTCGGTGCGATATTTTCTGACAGCCTCTATCAGGCCTTCGATCGCCATCCAGGTCTGCTTAGTCTCACTGTCCGTCGCAACGTCAGTCCAGTTCACAGAGTCGACACCCTTTGTGACCATGTCGACCGATATCTCGACCTGACCGTCATCAGTGAAGCTATAGGATGAATTGTAGACTGCGTACTTTTCTCTGACTCTGAGAGAGTTCAGAAATGCTCCGATTGCATTATCGCCAGTCAGGCCGTCAGGGTGGCTCCAGCCCCACTCAACAAGCAACTCAGTCTTGCCGTAAGATGCTGGCTTCACAAACTCAGCTATCTCTCCAAGCCGAGACCTATCGTGCAGTGTGAAAGCCATCTTGGCCGACTTTGTGGTCATAGTGCCACGAGATGGAGCAACTGATATCTCAAAGCTGCGCAGAGTCATGAATGGTCGCATTCTGTCTATAACGGCGGCGGTGCGCCTGGCGCCTGGCATTCCAGGGTATGGGGCGTCTCCATTGGTTGGCCTATCGACTTTAGGAGTTGCAGCCAGCTCTGCATAGTCTCGATAAACCTCATCAGCGTTGATCAGAGTCTGCGGGGATGTGAAAACTTCCATTCCAGCAAAATTGGAGCCTGTCACGGCAGTGGCCGAGATATCAAGATTGGTCTTTGACTTAATGTCTGCTGCAGACTCAACTGGATAGGCGTTAATGAAGTTCTTATCGCCATCAGACTTGAGCGGGTCTCGACCATTTAGAAATCTAAACAAAGAGATTCCCTGTGGCCTACTTTGAGAGTCTAGCGGTGAACCAGGTGTGATGATCGTGACGTCAAAATAAGGAACGCACCTGCTGAACTCTATCGTTGGTATCGAGTTCATAAACACGGCAACTGCGCCAGTGTCTCGCTCTGACAAGTTCAAATATGGAGAGTAGACTACTACTGAGGAGACGTCAGGAGTTGGCTTTCCAGGAGTGTTCTGCTTTTGAGCCCCCATTGCCGTGTCAAGTGATATTGGAACACAAGCATTCTTTGCAGCAGTTTGAGCGTCCTTTTTCACGGTTTCATACGTGATGAAGTTCAGAACACCTGCAAATTTTTTAGCATCATCTGGCTTCATACCCTCAAAGACGCCATCAGCCAGCAGATCTCTTGTTAGAATGCCACCCTTGGAGACATCCATTAGCTTTTGTGCTATTATGCTATCAGCAGATGTGTTATTCGACGCAGAGCCATCTTTTCCAGTAGCTGATTCAGCGATAAATTCGAAGAATGAGCGGCCGGCGTTGGGGTCAAATATCTTTGCGAGCTCAGTTGTTGCTTTAGTCGCAACTTCAATGGGAGTCCTGTTGTTAGCAGCCATCAGCCCACCAATACCGCGACCTGAGAAAGATCAGTTGGAATCGTCAGCACCGTGCCAGCTGGGACTTGGAGATTCCAGCCTATCTTCGATGCCGCGGCAATCACCCACCACAGGGATGAGTCTTCGTATTCCCTGCCAGCGACCACGTCCAGCCTATCAGACTCTCTCATGACGATTCTTTTATAGAGAATCTGATTGTTTGCAACAGCGCTCTGGATCACAAGCCCGGCGCGAGCAGTGCCAAACCTGGTACC
>Ga0181348_1000189_pt1 | contig 24915 bp, 24 predicted proteins | sample Su13VDMM110DN_FD_130092 | JGI IMG/M metagenome (GOLD analysis project Ga0181348, IMG submission 130092) | Freshwater viral communities from Lake Michigan, USA - Su13.VD.MM110.D.N | ecosystem: Environmental > Aquatic > Freshwater > Lake | place: USA: Michigan | collected 2013-07-16
GTTAGTATAAAAGAATTTTGGAACTGATTCCAATCTATTTGATATGACTTATCCAATACCCCATTATTTACTGCAACAATCACTTCGTTAAGAGCATTAACTGTATATAAGGTATTTGTTTCTTTTTTGCGATGGATGCTAATAGTATTCTGACCTCTTCGATCTGAATGTAATGCGTTATAAGTGCAGTATAATGTATTTGGATTAGCATTGGCACTAAATATAAAAATTCGGTGCTCTGGTATAGTATAGTTTTGTTGTATGTATTCTGTAACTATGTTGACATCATTTAAGTGTGCAAATGTGCATAATAATTGTGTTTTCAATTTTTAACCTTTCCCTGTTCCAAATATATTATCATAGTTAACTTTTAATTCTCCACCATTAACCACAACATTGTTTAATACAGAATCATTATCAATTGCCTGGAAATCTATTTGATATGTATGTATATCCGATGGATTTTTACTTAATATACTCATTATATAACCATCATCGCCGGGTTTAATTTCTAATTTTTCTCGCAACATAGTTTTTAATAATTCTGCTGCAGCAGTACTCGGTTCATATGTGTCTTCTTGTAATCGCAACTGTTGTTTTACTAAATCAATTTGCGAAAATAAACTTCGGAATATAGGAAACGATTCAATTAGTTGCAATTTATCTTTTAGTGAATCGACAGCAATAAATGTTTGAAATGCAGTTGTTAGATCTGCACCAGTAAATGCTAAATCAGAATATACTTTTGTAGATTCATTTGGATTAAATGTTTTTGCTAATGTGTGTATACCAAAAACAATTGATACTAATTCTCTAGTTTCTTTAAATTTTTGAAATCTACCTAATGAAATTTGCCCAGAATGTGATGGATAACTTTTAACTTCTACATTTTCGCCACCAATTTGTAAATCTGGTGCATCGTCTCCTCGATTATCAACTGCATCTACTGGTGGATTTTGATATTGGTACAACCAATATATTGCAATCTCACCTTTGCCGATATTTCCTAAATTCATAGTTTCTGGCCATAATCTTTTAACTATTTCAGCATCATGTGAATTTAATGGTAATGATCCACGACCTAAATTATATTGCCCCTGTACTTGCGGTATTTCGGTATCTGGCTCTAATCTTAATCTTTGTCGTATTGCATTATCATAATCTGCAGAAGCTTCTGTTAATATAGTTTGTTCTGTTATACCTTTTGCTTGATTTACAATTTTATCCCGATCGCCGTCTGATAAATTTGTCATCTCTGACAATACGTTGCGAAGAATATTATAGTCAGAATCAGTTGTTGGATATCCTTTTGGTAATCGATAAGTCCATTCAGTTATTATTGAGTCTATTGTCATAACGTAATACTATTCATTTTGCTATAAATATCACCTACCTTACATTTAACCGGGAAGTTTCCTTGTTGCATTATATTTATAATGTCAGGTAAAATTTGTTTAGCTTCTGAATAGTTTACATCTAATAACACACTATCATAAGTGTATAAAACTAATTTAGATTCTTTATCTCGCAAATATTCTAATACTTGTTGCAACTTAACCGTTGATACTTCTGTCTCAGTTGCTTGTAAATAATAATTGAATAGTTTATTTGCTGTAATATTTGTTATGGATTCTTTGTATAGTTTTCTTTTTAATACTGGAGTTTCTATGTATTTTTGTCGTTTACACCGATCCCATAGTTTATATACAAAATCATTAACTTTTTGAAAGAATGGTATTTCTAAAAATTCTTTATCTATACCACCATATAATAATCGGAAAGTTATTTGTTTGCTTTGCTCATATTGCTCATTAGTTAATGTGTTTGAATCAAAATAGAATCTACCAAAGTATTCGTGCACAGAGCCGTCTGGTAATGCATATCCGATTAATCTAGCAATCAACCTAACGTGATATGCATCGAAGTCCATTTCAACTAATGCTCCGCGGTCGAACCTACTACAAAATGCAGCTCGGGTTCCATCTTCTTTATTCATTGCGGCAAAGTTAAATCCTCGATATGCGTTGCTAGGTCGTCCTGTTGATGTATAATAATTGTATTGTGAATATACAAAATTGTCTTGAATTAATTCAGGCATTCTGAAACTATTATTAACATATAATCCGGCAGATTCAATTTCAGCAAATACCACAGGATATGTTTCATTGAATTTCATATATGAATCCGTTAACTCTGCATTCATACACATTGGCCAGGCATAGTGTCTTATTTTTTGACACATTGCTAAATGTTGTTGCAATGGAACTATACAATTAACGTGTGGTAATGTGTTGTGTCTTCTCCAATAAAATTGATGAGCTGCGGTATGATAATGTGTTTCATCATATGCTTCATTATAAGTATACCACCATAAAGTCTTGACATCCAGTACATTAGCGTTACCTCCAATTTGAAGCCAGGTCTTTTTATCATGCACAAAGATATTCTGCAGGTCCAGAAACTGTTGTATATGTTCGGAAAAGGAAGTTAACTGTTCAGTATGACGAAATGTAATAAGTCTTTCTATATCATCTTCAGTATATATGTATATACAACACAATTCTGTTTGAGTTGGGTGTTGAAAATTATTACACAATATTGGAATGATTAAAGTTTTTCGGTCTTTAATATATTCGAATATGCTATCAATATCTGAAATATGATCTAGTATCATATCTAGATAATATGAAATATTTGTTTATTTTCAAACCTGATTGATATCGGGTGGTACAATTACTCCCATAGCAATACCATTGTAAAATTGTAATGGATCTAATAGTAATCTAGATATGCTAGGCATCGAAGCTTCGGCGGTTTGTATAGCAGATAAATTTCGTTCATATGTTCCAATTACATATATTCCATCTTTTGCAGTACTTTTAGCAACACCAGATATATACCATTCAATTTTTAATGATGTATATAAATTAGGATCTACTGTTTCTGCACTATGTTTATCAAACACTTCTTCACTAACCTCAAAAACTTTAAATTCATTAATTTTTTTTAGAAAATATCTATTTATTTTTCCTTTTTTATAATCATCCGTAGTTGGAGTAGGAATGTAATATGGTATATTTTCATACTTTGTTTTAATATCAGAATTTATCTTTTTAAATTGATATTGAACTGTAGATGTATCTTCGAATAATGTTAGTTTTTTAGATGAATTTGGATTCCAAACAAATTCAGTATATATTTCACCTGTAGTGTATTTGTGATACGGGCCGATATATTCCGTGTCAGTATCATCTAACATATATTCATTACCAGACGTATATAAATTGGTAATGATTTCATCCTGGGCGTATTGTAATCTTTTTCTTTTCATAACAATTATTTTTTATTAAAATCTGGTCTCATTTGGCATCTTAATGTAGTATTCCATATCCCTGATAAGTTAACGGTATGATTTATTCCAAATATACTAAATGTGGTCTGCGATCTATATCTAGCTGGTAAGACGGGAAACTCTACCACATCTCCATATCTAAATCCATTTATTCCATCAATGGTTATTGTAACTTCATGTGGATATGTAGGAGCATTTAATAAATTAGATTGTTGAATATTAGAAGTTGGGTATTGAACTTTCTTTTTTAATGCAATAAGTAATTTACTTCGCAATTGGGGATCTAGTGGACTATTTATAAATTGTTGTTTAACTGTAGTTAATTCATCATCATATTTTTTATAGCTAGCCTCATAATCTTCTTTTAATTTAGATCCTTGGTCTGATGCAGTATCTGATTTAAATTCATCTGTAATTTGAAAAACAGGTCCAATTTTATTGTCTTTCTCTGATTCATTAACTGTTCGATATACTTGAAAATTATTATATAAATAATTTATAAATGGTGCAGTATTTTCTTCTGAAATTACATCACTATTATTAATTGCATACATTAATGCTTGCGATGATGGTGGTAATTTAGCTTCAATTGAAAACTCCTTAACTACAGAACCACTAGGTGAAAGATTTGACATTGGTATCATAAATGGAGTTACGGCACCAACGTTGATATATCTAGCATCATATAAAATCAATTCATTTAAATCAGCTGGATTTGCAACTAATTTTAACATTATCATTCCTCCAGAAGCTTCTGCAACTTCTTTTGCGACGTGTTTAATTACATCTTTAACATTAGAAGTTGTAAGTTGTTGTAATATACTAGTATTAATCCATATCATTGATGGAAATCCTATAGTATCAGCAGTTAACCCGGATTTTTTTTCTTCGTCTGTTAAATCTATATTAAAATTATGAAATCGTTTATTATTTAATTCACTTATCGGAGGCAAATATGTCTTATCACCATATGAATCATTCATATCTAATATAACATTCTGCGGATATCCGGATACTATCCCAGGAATCACTTTACTTCTACTCGATTGTGGATTGAATTTTATTATAGCATTTGGCGTTAATGATGACTGTTTACTTTGTAATATGTTTTTATTTATATATTCAATTAAAAATCCTAAAGTACAATAAGTCTCTTGTGTATTTTCTTTAAATATTTTCAGCCACCATTTATCATCCTGCGGATTAATTTTATCTGTTACATCAGACGCTTTAATATTCCCGTATACTGTTTTTGTTTGATCTGCACCTTGTTTTGGCTGAGCTAATGTTTGTATATCTTCATGCAACGATTTATACAATGGTGTTAATAGTGGTTTGGCATCAACACTACCAGTACCTTGTGTAATTATAGCACTAACATCGGTATATACTCCACTAGTACCTCGCAAATGCAATGTTACAGTAACAGACCCATTTTGTTCGTATGACATAGAAAACGAAACAACTAACATATCATATATTGCAGAATTCAGTTTTTTATTTGTATTTGCAGAAGTCTTAGGTAATTCTGATTTTAATGCATTCGGAACAACAGTTAATTCTTTTCTACTAATAACCGCAGAATCTGGATGTTCTAATTTAAATGTTATTGCTCGACCCGGCCGCATAAATGTAGATTCTATATAATCTAAATCTCGAACTGGGTTTGGTACAACAATACTAACCGTCGCAGTATTAGTAGTACCGTTAGTGCCATCATTTAGTGAAACGTCAGCTCCAGTAATATATGGTAATATTGTATGATCGTTATATGTCTTAGGTTCACTCGCTGGTTCTTTACTTTCACCGCCAGATTGTTTTCTTATGTATTTAAAATTAGGATTCAAATAAGCTCCGGGCATATTAGCGGGACTAATATTTCCAGAAAAATTTCGTGTATTAGAAATATTTACACTAGAATTGCCTCCTAAAATTCCTATTATATCTTCTGCATTGTCTAACTCTTTATGTTGTTGATTTTTATATGCAATTAATTGAATATTTGCAATTTTACCAAGCATGAAATCTAATGATCCTGTTGTTCTGGAAATAAAACCTGCTTTTGCACGTTCAATTATTTCGGCTTGTAGATTCAAATCTACTTGCGTATAAAATATTTCTCCTGCCATTTACTATCTAGTTGTATTTATTGTTCGTATGAAACTATTTAAATTGTTACTTTTTGGAATTCTAATTATAGAATCACTCGGTATCCACAATGACCCTTTTCCTAAACCATTTGCTGCAGCAATTATATGCCACTCATTAACATCCCCATACATTTCATATGCTAATATATCTATACGTTGTGGAGATGTTATTCTAATATAAATATCATTATCTGAACTATTGATAGTTATTATATTTGTTGATATAATATTTTTACCAAATTTATCTTTAATGACTGCTGCTGTATCGTATCTGGCCATAATTTTTATTTTTTATTAAACAATGATTTAAATCCATCTTTTACTGCTTTCCCTAATGGTTTTTTACGTAATCCTTGTTGATATAAACGTTCATTTGCAACGCTATCAGACAACCAGCTATCAGTACCTGGCAATGCACCCCATTCATCATTTCTATCAGCTAATGTATAGAATTGACCATTTGTTTCTGGTAGGTAATCTGTAATTACTTTTAGACCCATAGAAACTGATATTTTTATTGGAGCTTGTTTCATTTCAGGATCATCTTCAATATTGATTTCCCATTGCGTATCTGAGTCATGTAACGTATAACTTAAAGAATCAATTAATACAGGTTGTTGTACAAATAAATCTCCAATTGTCATTCGAAGCCAAGGTGCTATAGGGGCAATTGTAGAATCGCCACCATATTTTGGAGCAGTATATCCTGCTAATGTATTTAATTTTCTCCAAATTGGTTTTAATTCATCTCTGTCGGTAGCATATACCATAAATCCTAATTGTAACGATCTACTAAATCCAGTATATAAATAATTTGGATCGGCTCTACCAACCATTCTAGCTTCTTCCCATCCTGCCGAAAATGAATCTTCCAATGATGTAATTGTAGCACGAAATGCCATTATATCATCGATACTATTATCATTACCATTATATAATTTAGGTCCAGTAAAATAAAATTTTATAAAATCTTGGGTTTGATTTAATTTAATTGCATTTAATACTTTTCCTAATGCTTTTGCTATGGCGCCTGGATTATCTTTTGATTTAAATAATTTTGGTTTCCATCGATATACTTCATTTAGATGTCGTTTTTCTGAATCTGTTACGTTGACTTTATCACCTCTAAACGGAAAAGCTTGGGCTATAAGTTTTGGTTTCCAAGTTCCAGCTGTATGACTCCATTTTGTAGTAACAGCTGTCTGTAATGTAAAATCTTTAATTAAGGATGGTGTTGTATGAATACCCCATCCAAATCCTAATGTTGATGGGCTACTTAAATTAATTATAGTATATGTTCCGCCGGGTATAAATGAAGATGCATAATATTTTGCGGCTTTAAATGATTTTTTTAATCTGTCACCTGCACTGCCTTTTTCATTTAATGCACTAATAACTCCATTCAGTGCAGCGTTTGCACCATCCTGTCTTCTTTGCAGAAATGCTCGCCTTGTTCTGAAATCTGAATATTTAAAATATTTTATACGATTCATTTCAGATGGTGGTGTAGTCCAATAATTATAATCTGTGTCGTCAGTTAACTGCAACCCAAGCGTGCTAGCATACGCATTTAATACTTTATTACCAATAGATTTTAAATCCGGTTTACTTAATACATTAGTATTTGTAAATTTCGTAATTGCAAGTTTAGTATATTGTTCTTGTTTATTCGGCATATATTTTACTCTCTTTATTTATCCTTACGAAATTCTATTTCTTTATGAATTGCCATTGGATCTAAATTTATAGTTATAGTTACTTGCTTCATTCCTTCATATATAGCTTGCTCTATAATTTTACTATCTAATGCTGTAACATTTTTAGAATATTCACTAAACCCATATTCGATTGCGTTTATAATATCTTGATTTGAATTTGATGCACCTGTATTAACTGCGTTTACGTCATCAGCCATTGTATCACCTAATTCAGCTGATTTATTACCTAAATCATTTTCTGGATATTCTGAATCAGATTCATTTAAATCATTAACAAAGTTGTTATCTGAATATTCTGAATCTGATAATGCATTTTCATCTGATGACATATCATCTGGCGTAATTCCTGCCGCACTCATTTCTTCTTGAACGGTTTTCATGAAGTCATTCAATAATGCATCTTCTAATTCTTGTTCAGAAGCTTCTGGATTTTCTTGTGCTAATTGCTCCATACCTTCTTGCCAATCTGCGGCAAATGCGTCGTTGAACTCAGCATATTGCTCATCATTTAGGCCCATGGCTTCTTGTAATTGTCGTTCCATTTGTTCTAACTCAGCTGATGCATCTGGTTCATTATATTGCATATCACCTGGAATAGATCCAGTAAGTGATGAATTTCCTAAATTTTGATTATCTAATGTTTCTTCGTCTAACTTTTTAGCAAATTCATTAGTAGTTATCCCGCCATTTGTTGCATCGGATATATCGGATATAGAATTTGATGGATCTGGTTTTGGTTCTTCTGTTCCATTAACATCATCTGCTTTACCCATATCAATTGCGTCTTGCATCTTATCACCTGTTAACTCAAAACCAGAAGTTATAGTCTGAGTTAAATTATGTAATGCTTCTGTATTTTGATCTATAGATTCAGACATCGAATCTGTAAATAATTTCATAAACTGCATAGACTCAGTTAGATAACCAGATTCGGAATTATCTGTTGGCATAGTTGCAATATCTAATTCTGGTAATGATGGTTGACCGCCGACTAGTTTGTCTGCCGTTTTATCATTAATAGATCCATATGGTCCTGCAACTATAGTTAATTTATCATTTGCATTGAATGACAAAGACGGGTTATTTGGAGTTCCACCATTATTTACACCAACTACACCATCATTAATACCAATAACTGCATCATTTTTAACAGGAGTTAATAAACCACCGGTATAGTCTTTAGCAGTGTTTGCTGTGACATATTCTGTAAATTTTGTAGTTAAACCCAAAACCACCTCAGCTAGTTTATTTAATACCGGGACTGTTTCTGCAAATTTCTTTGCCATATCACCGGCATTTTTTATCATATCATTACCAATCTGCGATTGCCCATATGTTCGTAAAGCTGGGTCACTGTCTTGTAAATCTTTAATAAACTTTGTAAATAATGATTTTTCACCTTGATCTTTTAGCCTGGCCATATCTGAACCCTGTGCATCGAAATAGTCTTGTTTGACGTTGGTATTACCAGTAGGGTCACTAGAGTCTAGGATTGTTTTACCAGCTGCGTCTAATTTATCCGATTTATAATCTTTAACTTTAACTAATAATCCGGTTTGTTGTGAACTTTCTAGAAATTTTTGAATTTTATCAACTGGAGATAATTGAGCTTGATTTTTTTCTGCTATCCCTTCCATTTTCTGTACAATGGCATTAAAATCGCCTGTTTCTAGATTAAACTCTTCTTTCAACCTCGTTTTTATTTCACCAAATTTTTTAGAATCCATGTTATCTAAACCAGATAGTAGTTTATCTAGTTCCGGATTGCCATATTTTTTTGCAACGTCATTGATTTGATCTTGAACTTTTTTCTGCTCTCGCATTGCCATCAATTGCTCAACAGTCATGTTTAAATTGGCCGCTAAAGATTTTTTAGCATACATGTTGTTGCTATTTAGTATGTCTTCTTGTGATTCTAGTATTTTAGTCATTGCGTCAGCTTGTCCTTCTGCATTACCAGAAAGTGTTGCTTCGCGATACATATTTAATAAACTAGCTCCTGTTTCATCAACTAATCGCTTACCACTTAATTGTTGATATTCTAATTCATTTGAAACTGATGATTCTATATCTAAAAGTGATTCACCCGTAGCATTTAAATCTTTTAAACTTAATCCTAATTTTTTTGATTTTAATATTGCAGATTCCATAGCACCGGGAAGTTTACCATATTGTGCTCGTACGTCAGCACCTGCATCGGCGATACCTTCTGTAATCATTTGGAATGCGGCTGATTTGTCCATTCCTGCACCAGCTGTTTCTGCAATTTCTTCCCAAATTGCAACTTGTTGTCCTAACGTAGTTCCAGATGCTGCAGAATATCCATTTAATGCATCCATCTGTTCACCTGACAGTGTAGTGTTATGTCCTAAGACTTTCATTGCAGCGGCTTGAGATTGTATAAATTGAGCTGCTTTAGACATTTTCTTTGGGTCGGTTGGATCTTTGCTCTTAGCCATCTCAGCCATCAACTTACCGTATAATGGAGCAGATTTTTGCATGGTTTCCATGAACGCAGTCATTTCTGCATTAGTAGTACCTAACGATTTCTGAATATCTACATATGCTATTCTACGTTTGATTATATCTTTAGTACCAATTTGAAGCGTTTTGATATTCGATTTTTCATTCTCTTCTAAGAATGATACACTTTTAGCAGTAGTTAATAAGGTAGAGTTGTATTGTTCTTGTAGTCCAGCTGTTTTGTTTAATCCGGTACTATAACCATCGAATGCTGTATATGCGGATTTAATGCTTTTGGTGACGTTATCAAATATTTCTTTAGCATCATCGCCGAAAGTCGCTGTAAATCTATCTTTAATTTGTTGAGCACCTGTATTTGCGTTATCACTACCTTCATTTATGGGTGGTGTAGCACCTTGACCTATAGGATAATATTTAGATTTAATATGTAAAAAATTTGGCTTCATGTATATCTATTTTTATTAATAAATATTCACGAAGCCAAATTAGTATTATTTTTTTCTTTGTCGCTTGTTTTTAGCGTTTTTAGCAGATTCTGCTTTTATATTTAATTTTTCTTTGATTTTGTTATAATAAAATTTACGTATATGAATTGGCATATAATATATAGTATCCCAATCAAATCGACTATCACTATACCATATCATATCAAAGATCATGGATTGTAAGTGAAAGCTATGTTTTTTATTAAGACCAAAAAACCGAGGCGTTAAAACGAAATTTACTATAGAAGGTGTCTCCGTTTTCACCTTTGAATTTAATTTCATCTGTTACTGATGGCGAATTTTCTGAATAATATGCTCTGAATTTTTTTGATTCTCTAGGTGGAAAATTATATTGTAATAAATCATCAATTGCTTGTGCACTTCTATTATCATTAACAGCTGTTATAACACTTTTTAAGAACTTTGATATAATTTTAGTATCTGATTCTTTAGCATTAACATCGTGGTTGTTAATATATTTAAATTTAATTCTATATTCATTGTTAACCGGATATTCAAATTCACCGTTTATATCTGGAATTAAATTAAATTCTTTACTAGTTAATTCTGATAAATTTATAGTTTGTTTTACAGAATTACCTGTTTCTGGATCTGTTGCTACTGCATCATACTCATTTCCATACCCTAGAATATAAGCATTAATAATTAAGCCTTCTCGGTCTGCAATTGCAATATCATCAATATCAATATCATCTGTTATTAACTCGGCTAATAACATATCAAACATTATTCCTTTTCTGATATAGGTTTCATTAACAATGATATCTTCATCGTATGCACTCATATGACGCATATTTACATAACCTTTACGAAGTGGGTGTGATTCGGGATATACCAATCCTTTACTTGTTAGATTAACAACTACCGTAGGTATTTTATTTTTTCTTTCTATTTCATAACGTTGTTTTGCCTGATCAACAACAGTTGGGCTACTAATTCTGTCTGTAACTTGTGTCATAACTTCCTTTTTTTTAAATAAATATATAAAACATAAAAAAATGGGGGCAAAAACCCCCATTAATATAAATACAAATAAATGTATATTTTTAGAAATGCAAAAATGCGAAGTCGTAACTAATAGTCATTTCGATTGTATTAACTTCTTCAGCTGACCAATCGTATTGTCCCCAGTTACAAGATGTAATGAATGCACCTTCCAATGTCCATTCTTCAATAACTTCACCTGGACCTGATAATCCTTGCAATGTTAATTTTTGTTTGTATACACTAGAATATCCATCTCTACCAGTTGCAGATTCATGATGATCACGAACCCAATCCATTACTGCTTGTGCACCCGATGGAATAATTGGATCGTATAATGTAAGTGTAATGTTTTGCCATTTTGACTTACCTTTTACTTTTCTTTGTACGTTGATATGATCTAATACAATCTCACCATTTTCTAATGAAGGTTTACTTGACGCTTTAACTATATATGCTGGAATATTAGTTGAGCCTAATGTCATAATAAATCTATTTTGATATTTAGGTTCCCATGTAAATGCGTTTGAATAAAACTCAGCATCTGCTGATCTATCTACAGGTGCTGTCGGTACTGCAGTACCAGAAAATGTTGTCGATCCTAATACATCACGTGTAGCGTCTAAGCCAAATTCACCTTTTTCTTTATAATATTTGAATGCCATATTGATTCCTTATCTTTTCTAATAAATATATAAATGATTAAAAAATGTAAGGAGATTTTACTCCCCTTACACTAAATTATATTTATTCTGGAAATGCTGCTCCCGTTGGTTGAATATTAAAGTCTAACAATATGAACTCAGCTGTTCTAGTTGGTTGCAAGAATAACTGACCATATAATATATTTTGATCTATAAGATCTGGCGTATTATTAGTTTCATCCATGATAACTTTAAACGCATACAAACCTTGTTTTGCTGCAACGTCTTGAAGATATGGGTTAACAAGATCTAAGAAACGTTTTCTAGTTTGGAATGTATTTTGTTCGAATACTAAGAATCTTGTAGAAGAAGCAATAAATTTCTTAACTGCAATTAACAATCTTCTTACGTTAACTGAACTTAATGCTGACTTACGAGATTGAAGTGTTTTTTGTCCCCAAACAACAACCCCAGATGCTGGGAAGTTTGCGATTGGATTCACTCGGTTTTCGTATAATTCGCCACGAGCTGAATTTGATAAGTTAACATATGTATCAGTTGCGGTAGTTAAACCACCTCTTGTTAAACCAGCTGGTGCATACCATGGAGCTGCATTTGCATCGTTAAATGCTAATACACCTGGCATCAATACAGATGGTGGAACCCATACTGGAATTCTTGTTGCTGGGTTTGATGTTCTCAACCATGGCCAATATGTTGCAGTATAGTTTGAATCAACATTTAATGCTTTATCTTTAACATATGCTACATTTTTATCAATAGCACAAAGATCCATTATATAAAAAGTATCTAAACGCTCTTCAACCATTGTTCTTGCTGCACCTGTTACACTTCCGTGTATATCATCAATAATACCAGGAGTTAACAACATATTAATATCATAATAATCAGTATTAGATAAAATACTAAATGCTTTTTTATATGTTAATGTACCTGTTGATGTCGGTGTTGAACAATCAAATCCAAATGTGTTTCCTGCGGCAATACTAGCACCAGAATTTTTTGTTAAATTTGGTCTAGCTCCATCAAAACCACCTTGCATTGGAACGATGAATTTACGTGTTGCTAATTCAATATTAGATGAAAATGTTCCTGCTACTAATACTGTTTCCAATGAACCTGTATATGTTCCAATTACTGATGCTTGTGATACATTTCCTAAATAGAAGTCTGCATTACTACCAGTAGTTGCACCTGTCTTTGGTACTGGATTCAAATAAACTAAGTTAGTAGTATTTGTAAAATCAAATCCATGATAAGTGCTTTTTGCTGTTTGTGTAGTAACATTTGTTGCTGCACTTAAATTAACACTACCAGACGCCATTGCTACTGGGCTAAATATTGCACGGTAACCAAATGGTATTAATGATTTATCGTTATTTCTATTTGTAACGTTATCATCAACTTCTACGCGAATATATTTAGATAAATTAGGATAATCTCCATTTTCAATTAAATCGCCATCTGCAGATACTGTATAATATGTATCACCAATTACTGCTGAGATATAATTTGTAGATAATGGATTAAGATTAACACTGAATTCTTCTAATACATCTGGTGATGCATCCGTTTCAGCTGAGCTATATGGAGAATTTGCAATATTGGTTGTGTTTACGCGTCTAACAGACACTGTAAAAGTTGGGTAACCATCTGGATCAGAAATTTCTGAACCTAGTTTAATGTCTTTAATACCTACCTTAACCTCGTGGTTTGTTGCTGTACCATGAGATACTGTGTGGAACTTAATTAAGTTCTTAGAAGTAGCACCAACATTTTGTGAAGTAATCCATGGTGTTGCTGCAGTCTTGTAATTATCTTCAAAATCATAATTACTATATACTGCTAACTCTAATGTTACTGCAGCTGGGTTTGCGAATACACTATATGCATTTTTATCTTCATATTGAACATAAACTGGATATTCTTTTGATTTTGGAGTAGTACCAAAAACTTTTGTTACATAGTTATTTGCACTAGGATTAATAGATGCAGATACTGCTACGCCTTGAGTTGGATATGCGGTATATGTACCTGTTGTATTACTTCCGTATGATCCTGATAATTTAATTGCAAAACTACCAGATGATGCATTTTCAACTACAGACGAATTAAGTACGTTTGCTGCTAATGCTGCAGCTGTACCATTAACTTGGTTAGTTGGATGTAAAATGTGTGTAATTCTTTTAACTTGAGCTGCACCTGAACCAGATGATGCAATTACTGCTAATACAGCTCCCTCATAATCATAACCTCCTTCATAAAGTAATCTAGTAACGGTAACTACCGGACCACCATTTCTCAAATATTCATTTACAGCAAATGGTACATATGAATCATCTGAGTATGATCCAAATATGCGCTCATAATCACTGAATGAAGTAATTTGAGTAGGAACTAATGCAGGGCCTTTTAATGTAGGTCCTACAACAGCTGCTCCAATTTGTGCAATTGCACCTGGTAAAAACGATTGATCAATTTCTTTCGTGTATACACCAGGAGCTATAATTCTTTCTGCCATGTAAAAATCTCCTTAATTTGTTTTTATTAATAAATATATGCAAAAAAATATAAACCTATTAATTTTACGATACAGGAGTAAACGTTCCTGCTACCACATTGATTTGACCATCACCATATTGATTTTTCAATGAAGCTAATAGTTCTTCTTCTTGTTGTCTTAACTGTGCAAATAATTCTAATTTTGAATTGATTTCTGCAGTTACATTTTCTAATTGAACTTCTAATATGTTTTTGTCAATTGTTAATAAACCAACAGTGCTATACAGTTCATTAAATTTTATTTTTAAATCTGTAATTGCTGTTAAATCTTCTGCATTCAATTTTCTTGTGTTTGCATTTGTAGTAGGTTCTACTGTTGTTGTTTCTTGTTCCATAACTTTCCTTTTTTTTTATTATATTATATATTATATATATATGATTTTTTTTTCAAAAAACCAATCTTTATTAAAACTTCTTGCCGTAGTATTTTCTAAAATAATTTTCTAGTTGTAATTGCTCTGTTTCATTTGCCCAATATGGTAATACTAATAATGATGCAAAATACATACTATTTGCATTTGGTGATGATAATGAATTTACTCCCACTGCGATACCTTGTGATGCTACTGACCAAGCTGGTGTAGCTTCTGGTGTAGTCCATGTGCTAGCAACAAATGTATGTTGTGGTTTTCCATTTATATAGAATATTTGTTCACTACCAGCTCCATACTTTTGTTTTAGTGTAACTTTGATTGTAACTAAAATCCAATCATTCAATTCAGTTGCTAAGTTTACACTATCATATGTGCTACTAACACCAGATGCACTATATAGTTGCAATCTCAATGTATTTTCTGTTTGTTGAGTAAAAAACAGACCACCTGGTGTAATTGTATCTTCGATAAAGAAATGACATTTACCGACTGCGTTTTTAGATTTCATAACCATCATTATAGTTAATGATTCTGGATCTATATTACTAAATAAACTATCTTCTAATGTACCTAATGAATTGATAGGAGATAACCAATGGTTAGTTGCAGAACCACCTTGTCCTCCCATATCCAGATATACATGATCACCTAAATTTTGACCACCCACAAATGGATATGCTCTGTTTAATGCACTAATAGATGTTCCTAACATTATATAGTCATTTGTAGTATCAGTAACATATGCTTTCCCGGTACGAGAAAATGTACCATCAATTAAACCGGAACTGTTAACGTCATATGAAGGGTGGGATGCTAATGGTAATCCTCCATATTGATTCCATAACTCAGGTAGTTTCATTCTATCCATTACTGCCGTAGTAGTTCCAACATCTACCGTATTATCTGCATTGGCATATATCCATGGAAGTTTTTCTCCCCGAAGTAAATTAGGATCTTGTATTTTATCAGAGTAAGCAATTCCATCAGTTACACCACCACTAAATCCTGTTCTCAATTCAGCCATACCTGCTCCGGTTTTTACACCTTGTAGATATGCTTGATTAAAACCTCGTTCAAAACCTGATCTAGCCATTATTAATAAAATTCGCCGTTAACAAAAATACTCGATGTAGCACCAGATGATATAAATACAGATGCTGACGTTTGCATTGTTAAGAATGTATTTGGTGCTAAATTGAAATATGGTACACCGTTAGCATCTTTATTTTTTTGAAATATTGATGCAAATAGTGAGTTACCAAAATAATCAAAATTAGCAGTACCTGCGGTAAATCCTGAGTTAGCTGTTACTGCTAATGTTCCAATTCTTGCTATACCTATAGAACTAGAAAGTCCTAAAACATGATTAGGTGCCGTCGTTGAATTTGTTTGTACTGCTATACTATATATTCTAGATCCAGAAGGACCTCCTTGGGCTATAACTATTGGTGTTAATTGTGATGAACTTAACAGCAACGATGCCGATGCCATTAGTGTTCCTGTGAATGTTAAACTTGTTGCCATAATTTTGTTTTATATTTTATATTAATAAATATTCTAATTAGAAATTGTTGGATAAATATAATAGCGATGCTTGTATTAATGCATTTGTATCAATATGAGAACTAGTTCCTTTTATTTTATCCGTAACGGTTAATGAACCAGTTATTGCATATGATCCAGATAATTGTGTACTCCAATTGGCAGATCCGCTAGCATCTTGCGATACTAATACTTTACCAGCTGCTTGCGTACCATCTTGCAACTGAACTGAATAACCGGTGAATCCGGCTCCATAATCGGCCGGATTTGGAGCCTCAAATTTACCACCAATATATACACCTGTTCCATTTGCGTTTTCTCCAGGGGCTACCGAAGCATATACTCCAATTGGCGATCCATTATCGTTATCAACTGAAAATCTACCACCATATATACCACCAACTCCCTTAACACCGACACCATTTATTGCTTGTCCTTCAATACCAATTGCACTTGTACCAATACCATATAAATTGTGACCGAAAACTCCTCTGACGAGGTTCCCATCAACGCTACCGTAAACACCTGTATTTGTACCAGAACCTTGAACTCCATAAGTTGCAGAACCTCCATATACAGCAGCTATATTACCACCTAACGCATATAATTTATAACTAGTGTCTGGTGCTATACCGATTCCTACATTACCAGCATTGCTGATAGTAAATGATGATGTGTCAGGACTAGTTGAATCTTCTACCACAAATGCATTACCTGCTCCCGTTTGAGTAATTCTAACTAAATCAGTTGTGGTAGATCCGGTAATTAATAATCCTGATGATGTGATGCTGGTTGTTACTTTTAATGAACCAGTTACCTCTGTATTACTATTAATCGAAACAATCGTACCGGTATCTGTTATATTAGAATCACCAATGTGTTCTCCTAAATCTCCACCAACTGCCTTTGCTAATTGATTTGCAGTTAATGTAGTTTCGTTACCAACATTATTAAATGTTTGTGGTCCCATGATTAACACAGAACTAGTTATTGCTGCAGCTGCGGTACTTTGATGCACAAATATCCATTGATTGTTTTGCGAATCAAATAACAATGATCCTGATGTTTGCGGAGATGATCCTGAATCTATAACTGCGAGTCCTCCAAATCTTACACCTGGGTTGATATTATTAACTGATATAATATTATCGCCAATGTTTAATTGTGATGATGTTATATATTGTATAGATGAAGATCCTAATACCGTAAAATCATTTGTTACAGTTAATGAACCAGATACGGTTACATTTTGATTTAATGTATCAATGTATGATGCAGTTTGCGCATTTGCAACATAACTAGCGGTTTGTGCTAGTGTAACGAACGATGCAGTTTGTGCAGTAGTAACGAATGATGCAGTTTGTGCAGTAGTAACGAATGATGCAGTTGATGCAAACGATGACGATACAGCATTAAGTACATATGATGCCGTTTGTGCAGTAGTGACGAATGACGCAGTCTGTGCTAGTACAACATATGATGCTGTACCTTGTAATGATGCCGTTATACCGGCAGTTACTCTTAACGATCCTGTTAAACCATATGAACCAGATAATTGCGTACTCCAATTGGCAGATCCAGATGCATCTTGAGATACTAATACTTTACCAGCAGCCTCTGTACCATCTAATAATTGCACTGAGTAATTTGTTGCATACTGCGGATCGCCGGCGGCTTGGAATTTACCACCAATCATCAATACGCCATTAAATGGATCACCATCTCCAGGAGATGCCTTACCATAAACACCAATATTGTTATTCGCACTAGTCTCGCTATTTTCTCCATAGACTCCGGCGTATCCACTGCTACCTTGACCAATTATAGCATGATTGTTATTACCATTTGCCTTAATACCAGACCATCCAGAAAACTCAGGTATACCGGTATATAATTTAGTTGAGAATGTAGATGGTAATGCCGGAGCTCCAATACCTACACTACCAGACGTGTCGATTATGAATGCTGTAGAATCGGGGCTAGCTGCATCTTGTACTGCAAACGCACTACCTGCTCCTGTTTGAGTAATTGTAACTAAAGTTCCTAATGTTGATCCGGTAATTAATAATCCAGATCCGGTAATACCACCTGTTACATTTAATGATCCCGTTACAAGTACATTTTGATTTAATGGGTTAACATACGATGCAGTTGAGGCGAATGATGATGATATTGCGTTTAGTACATATGATGCGGTCTGTGCATTCGCAACATATGATGCCGTTACCGCATTAAGTACATATGATGCCGTTTGTGCAGATATTGCAAATGATGCTGTTGAAGCGATCGAAGCAGTTGATGCAAATGAAGCTGAAGTTACTGTTCCCGCGGTCCCATAACTTAAATTACCAGTAACTGTATCGATATAAACTATATCACTTGTTATGGTATTAGATAAATTAGTTAGTTGTAATGAATTGAGCGAGGCATCAGACCCCGATACTATGACTTTCTTCCAAGATGGCATACTTATATTCCTTTATGATGTGGTTAGATACATACACTTATGCCGTGTATACGCCTACTTCCTTGCGGCCTACATCTGATTTAATATAAATATTGTTTAAGATTTTTTTACTGGTCGTTTTTCTTGTTGAGCAATCTCTTGCTGAGTAATTAGTGATTCTAATTTGTCTTGAAGTAATGCAATTGGTTTAGCATCTTTACCTTGAATTGTAATTACGTTTAATGCTTGGCGTAATACGGTAAGTTCTGATAATGAAAATAATTCTTCCATAACTTATTTATTTTACTTGCAAATATTGTTGTTGCAATTTATATACAACATTGTATACATCTTCTATCTGTTCTCCAACAAATGTTGATCTCTTAACTAGTAATAAAAGAAATTCTAATTCTGCTTTATTTAAAGAAAAATTCTCCTCGTTTTTTTGAGGAGAATTCTGTTTAGTTAAATTTTGTATAATTCCCATAACCTATTATAATAAATTTTATGCGTACATCCAAATTGTTCCGTCATTATTTGTATAAATTGCGCCTGCTACAACAAATTCACCGGTAGTTGGTTTAGTTGATGTGTGATATAATTCAGTAAATACTATACCAGCAAACGCACTATTTCCGTTAGCACCGATAGTCATTGCATTTGTCGAATCGGTTAATCCGTTTTGGAATCCCCAACGATCCGTATCAGCATCAAAACCAAATGCGATATTTGCATCAGTATCAGATCCTCTATCAATTATAATACCAGCATCTGATCCAGATATACTACCGGAAGCTAATAATATAAATTTATCTTCAATTAATAAATCTGTAGTATTAACTGTCGTAGTAGTACCATTAACAAATAAATCACCAGTTACTGTTAAGTTTTGGCCGATTGTCACATCATTAGGTAATCCAATTGTAATAGTCTGACCAGATACAGAAGTTTCTACTTCGTTAGCAGTTCCAGCAATAGTTAATGTTTGTGATGATAATGCAACTGTGCTAGGACCACCTGAGCCAGCATTAATGTTTAATGTAGTAGCAATACCCGTTAATGCAGATCCATCACCAGTAAATGAACCAGTAAATGAACCAGTTAATGATGAATTAGCTCCTGATAATTGTATAGAAGTTGCACCAGAAATAGTAGTACCATTATCTGTTAAACTTGCATCAACAAATTTACCATCGGTGTTATTCCATTTAACAACTTTATTAACTCCTAATTCAGCCGCACCTGATACTGTTAATGTTATCGCAGTAGAACCATTATATGATGCACCGCCACCTAAACCTTCTCCAATTGTAAGTGAGTTTGGTGAAGTAGCAACAACACCTGTTAATTGAGATCCATCGCCTTGGAATGATCCTGAAAATGATCCCGAATGTGATAATCCAGATGCTCCTGTAGTTGCAACTATATTTCCCGTACCGTTTATTGCGGTAGTAGTTAAATTTGATGTACCGCCGCCGATTACAACTTGACCTGACGTTAAATTATCAACAGATAGCGATGTTAAATTAGCATTACTACCAGATACTATGACCTTTTTCCATGATGCCATTATGTATTCCTTATATTAAAAATCTTTTTTATTAATAAATATTGTTTAGTTACGTTTACAATCCTACAAAAAATGAACTAGATGTAAAATATATACCACCAACTGGTGCACTACCCGTAAGTTCTGCAGATTGTGTTGATAATACTATTACTCCACTTTGTGTAATTGTTAATAAATTTCTAGAGCCACTTTTAATCAAAAACAAATCATTTTTTACATCTACTTGTGTAGATACACTACCTGTAGTTATTAAATAAGTTGGTGAATTATTTAATGCATATGATGCAGTAAGCGCATATGATGATGTAATATCATATAATCCAGGTTTTAATTGTGATGGTTTAAATTGTCTAGTCATTATGACCACCTTCCATGTACAACAATTAAATCTCCAGCATCTATAGTATATCCTAATAATGTAGTATCAAATGTTATTGTCTGAGTTCCTATATTTGAATCAGGAGTCCATGTATATGCTGGTTTATCTATATATTGTCCGTTAATATAAATATCAAATTCATTGATTGTTGCTGGTGCATTAGTAGTAGGGTTTAGTTTTGGTGCACCTGCAACTGTTGTTTGTGTTGATGATATTCTAACGCCTGCTTTATCAATTAATTGAGTTAAATATGCCATTGCTGTTGCATCTATAGTAGTTGAACTACCTCCTCCGGAAACTACTACTTTGTTTCCGGAGATAATGCTATTATATTGTTGCAATAATTTTACAGGTACTGATGTTGATTCAAATATATTTTGTCCTACATCTAATACCATATCAAATGAAACTTTTTTAATTGAATACATTTTACGTATAGATTCCTGTTGTACTTCTGATTCTGCTAACAATGTTCCGTATACTGTTAATGGTATACTACATCGTACAAGTCTATCTTCGGTAACAGTATTAACAGTTTCAAATGAAAATGTTCCCATTGTTACATTAAATGTATTAAACTCACTACCCCACGAAAATCTGTTATATGTAAATAAATCATTAACCAACTCATTCATTTGTGTAGTAAAATCTGTCCAACATAATAATTCATATTCCACTGTTATATATTTCGGTATGTTAACAACAATTGCTGGTAAAGATGGTTGATTCATCATTTTACGCATAGGCAATGGTAATAACGTATCTTCATATCGATTTCTGGGACTATACTTACCTTTATGTATAATATAATTCGATTCAGGATTTTTATTAACATCCAACGTTTTCATATTATCGCGCTCTGAAAAACTATTACGTTTAATCATAATTGCCGGACATTGTAATAATCCCTTTTCATCACGCATATATCCTAACCGACGTACATTGTCCCATTTTTCACCATGTGCAAATATAACTGGTACTGGTATTTTAGTTTCATTGTCGATTACAAATGGTTGTATGTCCTTTTCAATGAATGTTTTAACTGCATAATCAATATCATATATAGATCTTTTTGGTGTTCTAATAACATCATCATCGCGTCTAGTTTGGTGTGCTCGATTTAAAACTTTATCTGGCTCGATTCCCGATTCTGTATAATTTAGATTTGGCTTATTTGTTCGTTTGTCTATATTTTGTTTATTTAATCTAGGCATAATTCTCCTTAAAATCTATATGCCGGAGAATTATTATTTCCGCCATTTCGTATGTTTTTAATTTGTTGCGTAGATAGTTTAGTAATATGTGCATTGCATAATATAGATACACTATATCCATGACTATCACCATTAGGCCAAGTTTCAGGATTTTTACCGGCAAAATACTGATTAGCATCTACATTGCCAATTTCATAATATTCATTATCCCAAAATACAATATCACCAACTTCTGGATAAAAATTAGCTTTTTCTAACATATCTCGAGAAACTGCAAATTGAATTTCACGTGAATAATTATGACCATAATCATCCATGTTTGCAGTTTTTTCATTTTTTGTAATTAAACATGGTAATAATAATGAGTCTAAATATGATTTAGATTCAGATTCGCCATATATATTTGAATTACTAGTTTCAATATTCAATTGAAAAAATTCTATTTCAGTATCTACTATAGAATTAATTATTTCTGAATTAACTGAAGCTAAAAATTTTGCATCTCGGTTTGTTCCAAATAGTGCCATATTATCTCCTTATCCTACATAAATTTTTAAAGGTACTTTCGATAACATTTCATTCATTTGAGTTGTTTCAGCATTTTGGCGAGTTAACATATTTTCTCGTGACATTTTTTCTAAGAATTCTCGAAGTTGTGTTATCAATGTTTCTTTTTCTGATTGACCTTGTGAAACTAAATCCGAACCATTAAGTGTTACTTCTGCATTTGGTATTGGTATATTTGAATATTTACCTCTAACAAATCCTAACATTTCTTTTGCCAATGCCATCGCATATCTAATAATCCAAGCTCGCCCCATATCATTAATGCTACTGTATAATTGATACTTATATGGTATATTTGATGCGTCTGAAACTAAGCCTGGCATAAGTGCGGTATTACCAAATAATAAGGCATCATTTGCTTTTTGTTCTTCAAACAAGAATTCAAACCAAACTGTACCAAAATATTGTGTAGCCATTGAACCTTGAGTTCCTGGTATTGGATATATTCGTAAGTTATCTCCGTGTATATCAAAAGAAAAATGTGATTTACGAATCATATCATTAAATTCAATCGCCTGTAATCTCAATAAGTCTGCATGCATTGGCATCATCATAAATGATACAGCTGGTGACATTGCTCCAAACCCCATTGAATCTAACATGTTTTGTGAACCTAAACCAGTTCCAACAAATGGGTCAAAGAATCTAACGATTGCGGGCGGTGGATTATGTAATACTCGTCTAATTTCAATTGAACTAGTATTATTTAAAGTTATACCCATTGATTGAGAAACAGATTCTCGTATACTATATGTTTGTTGTCCGTTCACTAATTCTAATGATGCAGAATACCATTTCAATGTACCACCACTACCTGCTTCTGTTCCATATGCTTTTGATAGTTTAGTTACATAACTTAATGATGATCCTACTAACTGACCACTAAATCCATTTGAACCTAAAAACGATGATCCCGTTTGTACGCCTAATGTGTTAATTAAATTGTTTGCAATGTTTACTTGATTAACTTGATTTGAATATTCAATTACCGCAGCTTCATATGCTGTATAAAAATTAATATCAACAAGCTCAACATCCATTATAGGATATCCTAATGTTTGTGCAGCAAATTTTGAAAACGAATCAATATCGTCTTGAAATCTTGCATCTGTATCAAAATACCCAAAAGGAGTAGAACCGGTTGTAAATGATGAACTTCCTGGCCATATTGGTTTGTTAACACTATAATCCATTTTCTACTCCTTTATATATAAATATCAATATTTTTCATTTAATAAATTCAATATTTCATCTAACGATTCATGTCGATGATTATCTGTTAAAATAATTTCATTAACCCATTTAGATGGCTTTATTTTAGGTACTTCGTGTACTGCTGAATCATTTTGAAATTTCAAATCAATTTGATATCTATCCCCACATAATATCATAATACTATTCTTACCTAAACGTGATAAAACCATTTGTAATTGTTGTTTAGTTAAATTTTGGAATTCATCTACAATACAAACTGAGTCATCAAATGTTCTTCCCCTAAAATGTGTCAGTGAAACTAATTCTACATTTTCTTCTTTTTCCATTTTATCTAATATGTCTGGTTTATTATAAACCTTGCGCATATTACTACGTATTGGAACTAACCATGGATCCATTTTTTCTGCTAATGAGCCTGGTAAAAAACCATTATCTTCATTTGACACGGTTGGTCTTGTAATTACAATTTTATCAATTTTGCGTTTGAAATACATATCTAACGCAATTTGAACTGCTAATAATGTTTTACCGCTTCCTGCTTTACCTAAGATAAAGTTAAATGGAGTTTCCATTATAATTGCTTTTGCAGCTTTTTGTTCTTCCGATAACGTTAAACTAAATCTAACATCTGTTTTCGGTGGCATCTTAGTTGAATTTGGAGTAGCCATATTTAATAAGTTTTAATTAAAATAATTTAGTTAATGTGGTATCTATCAATTGAATATCCTTTAAAGTTTCGATATTTGATAAACACATCTGCCTAATTTTTTTATAACTATCGCGTGCCGGATAAGGGGTCATAATCTTAATTGTAACCAATTCTCGATCTGGACCTAAGTCCTTTTCTATATGAACCATTAAAACTAATCGTATAGCCCGGATTCTATCCAATACGTCGACCAAGCGGCCATCATAACGTATATTAGCTTGCATTGAGTACTTATGTCTTTCTACTGCCATATTATCTTCTTTTTATATAAATATTAGAAAATAAAAAAGGGACAGCCAAAAGACTGTCCCAATTCCATATTAATATAAAATTAATATATTAAAGTGTATTCAAACCATGAACGTATACTTTTCCGTAGAATTCTGGACGAACTACTTTTTTAGCATAACGTGTCATTACACCTTTTCTTGGTGTGAAGTTTACTGGATCGTAAACTAATGGAGTCATGATTAATGGA
>Ga0181348_1000190_pt1 | contig 24915 bp, 7 predicted proteins | sample Su13VDMM110DN_FD_130092 | JGI IMG/M metagenome (GOLD analysis project Ga0181348, IMG submission 130092) | Freshwater viral communities from Lake Michigan, USA - Su13.VD.MM110.D.N | ecosystem: Environmental > Aquatic > Freshwater > Lake | place: USA: Michigan | collected 2013-07-16
ATATTCGACAAATGTAAACGCACCAGGTATTTCGGCTGGCTGATCAAAATCAACTGCACGAGTTAGTATAAACGGAGTACCAGCACTACCAGCTTGAGTTACAACATAGATACCATTGTACGGAGCATTGCCGCCAGTTTCGTTCTTGACCAACACACGTTCGTCTGCCGAACTTACTGTTCCATCTATGCTCAATGCACCATTTGCATTGCCAGTTATGGTTGCACCTACACCAGAAGTACCATTACTATAAGTGTATGCTGCTAGAGCAGATGTAGTAGCAAGTCCTACACTTGCTTTAACGTCAAGACCTTGAGCCACTGCATCAACATATCCTTTGTTTGCTGCGTCAGCATCTTGTACTGGCGTAGCTAGATTATTGATCCATGTGTTAGCTGACAGTGCAATGTTACCTGTAGGATTAAGATTCAATACACCTGTTGAGGTAAGTGTTAATGCAGTACCAACTATGGCATTTGTGTTAACATTGGCTCCAGTGACATTACCAGTTGCACTTACTGCACCACCAGTTCTTATGTTGCCACCAGTTATGTTAGCAGTTGCACTAACCACGCCACCAGTTAGAACATTACCACCAGTTATGTTAGCAGTAGCAGTAATTGATCCGCCGGTACTGATGTTTCCACCAATCACATTGGCAGTGGCCACAACATTAGCGCCTGTGATTAAGTTGCCGGTTGCAGAGATCAATCCACCTGTTAAGATATTGCCACCTGATACATTGGCAGCTGACGTAATATTGCCAGTTGCTGAAATCAATCCACCAGTTAACAAATTACCGCCAGTTACGTCACCAGTTGCAGATACAACCCCACCAGTTAACAAATTGCCACCAGTTACGGTGCCGGTTGCACTTGCAGTACCACCTGTGGCCAAGTTGCCGCCGGTAACAGTACCGCTTGCACTCAACACGCCAGTAATGAATTCACCAGTGGTAGTAAATACTGCAACATTCGATGTGCCATCTACACTGACTGCTACATTGGCATTGGCTGCATAGATGCTGACATTTGATGTGCCATTATTGATGTTGGCAACTGATGTGATGATGCCTGTAAGTTGACTGCCGTTACCAAAATAATAGTTGGTGGTAATATCTACGTTACCACCAGCACTGATTTTTCCCAGGCTGGTTAAGTTGCCACCAGTTATGTTAGCAGTTGCACTAATCACGCCACCAGTTACCAAATTGCCGCCGGTTATGTTAGCAGTTGCAGATACAACCCCGCCAGTTACCAAATTGCCACCGGTTACAGTGCCTATTGCGCTAACTGTGGTACCCGCTGACACAGTGTTGGTTGCATTTATGTTGTTGGCGCTAAAGTTATTGGCAGTAAAAATTGCTGTGGCATTAGAACTAATTGATTGATTGCCAAGAACAAGAGTATTGCCACTTAGATATAAATTCTTCCAAAGTTTTCCTTCTTCGCCCAAACTAAATTGTGCATTGGCACTAGGCAACAAATTGCCAATTACATTGCCAGTAATACTGAAGTCTTTTGTTGTGGTTAGCCCAGCAGTAATTAAGTTGCCACCAGTAATTGTACCAGTTGCAGATACAACCCCACCAGTGTTTAAATTTCCGCCGTCAATATTGCCTGTTACGGACAACAATCCACCAGTTACCAAATTGCCACCAGTAATTGTACCAGTGACATTTGCAACCCCACCAGTGTTTAAATTTCCACCAAGAATATTGCCAGTTGCAGAAATCAGTCCACCTGTGGTCAAATTGCCGCCGGCAATTGACCCATTTGCTGTGATTGTTCCTGTTAGTGAAATCAATCCGGGTGTTAACAAATTACCACCAGTTATGTTACCAGTTGCAGATACAAAGCCACCAGTTGATACGTTGCCACCAGTAACAGTGCCACTTGCACTTACTAACCCCTCTACAAATACACCAGTTGTAGCAAATACTACCACGTTTGGTGTGCCTGCAATGTTAACATTAGCATTGCCATTCAAGATTGTGATAATACTGGTAGTGCCATTGGTCAGTGCAGTTGACGTTGTGGCTGATACTCCGGTAAGTTGACTACCGTTACCAATAAAGAACGATGCTGTGTTGGCTATGATATTGCCGCTTGCTGATACAATTCCGCCGGTGAGTAAGTTACCACCTGTGATGTTGCCTGAAACATCAACTAACTTTTTGCTGGCAATAGTTTGTACTGTGCCGCCTGCATCTTTGTAAAACAAATTACCATCATTGTAGTTGATGGCCAATTCGCCTAATGCTAGATTACCGGCAAGTGGTATTGCATTTGCTGTACCCGACTTCTTAATTAAAATTGTATTTGACATTTGATTTTTCCTATTTCTTAAAACTCACCACCCGAAACCACTTGATCGTTGTTTATTATCTTGATCCATGGTGTCCAACTATTTGCCCAATTTGAGCGATTCCACTGTATGTCCACGTTTCCGGCATATATTGTACCGGGGTAAAACACTTGAGAAATTGCTACGTTTGCACTGTTTAAAACTTCTAATAGACCTACATAAACCTGACTGTCCAAAGGAGTACCGCTTGTACCTGCCCAGCTTATTCTATTTACCGTATAGGTGCCCATTTTGGTTATAGCATCCCAGTTACTGGAATCGTTACCATGGTCTTGCAATACCCCTATTATGTTCCCAGTAACTGATAAATCCCCGCCAATTGTGGCATTGCCAGTAACACTTAAAAAGCCGCCTGTTAGCAAATTACCGCCAGTTACGTTACCAGTTGCAGTTATCAACCCGACTGTTAGCAAATTACCGCCAGTTACGTTACCAGTAGCACTAAGAGCAACCGGTACATTGACTTGCCCTGTTCCATTTGCGTTTAGCGTGATATTTCCATTGGCATTGGTGTTGATCCATAGTTCGCCTGCATTGACAATATTACCAGACAAGCTCAAATTGCTTGCAGAAGTAATAGAGCCAGTGGCAGATATCAATCCACCTGTTAGGATGTTACCACCAACAATACTACCGGTTGCCGAAACTGTTCCACTTGTTAGTAAATTGCCAACAGCCGATATTGTGCCTGATGCGAAAAAATTACCAGATGTTGTGGTATTACCTGTATTAATACTATTGGCATTTGCTGTTATTCTTTGTGTACCAATTGTCAGACTATTTCCAGACAAATACAACTCTCTCCATCTAGCAGTTGGACTGCCTAAATCATAAACTAAATCTGCGTTTGGAACAAGATTTCCTATAACATTGCCGGTAATACCGAAATCAACTGTTGATGTTAGCCCGGCGGTACTCAAATTGCCGCCTGACACATTGCCGACCGCACTGACTGTTGTGGCGTTTACTGCATCAATGTATCCATTTCCCCAGTAATTTGTAGCGCCGCCCAAATTTAGCGTAGCATTAGCAGCAGGAGTTAGACCAACGTTGCTTTGCCACGACGTGGTGGCATTGTTGAATCTCCAGAATGCAATAGTTGTGCTGCCAACATCAATACCTGAACCGTCAACGTTGGCTGCGGTTGATTGGTTGTTGGCCAAGGTGATTGATTTATCATTGGTTGTGACAACATTGGAATTGATAAATGTGGTGTTGCCATTTACAACCAAATTACCAGTGATTGTGGCATCATTATTAATGAGCAAATTGCCGCCGGTTACATTACCTGTAACTGTCAACAATCCAAGTGTACCAACTGATGTAATATTTGTTTGACTTGCTGTGGTCAATGTACCCACAATATTGGTACCTGACAAGTTGCCACCGTCAATATTACCAGTTGCAGATACAACCCCGCCAGTTAAAACGTTGCCGCCAGTAACAGTACCGCTTGCACTTAGCAAGCCAGTAACATATTCTCCAGTTGTGGCAAACACAACCACATTGCCGGTGCCGCCAACACCAACTGTGATATTGCCGCCTGAACTTACTATAACAACGTTTGACGTTCCTGAGCTGATTGAATTGCCACTGGTAGTAACTCCAGTTAACTGGCTGCCATTACCAATGAAATAGTTTGCTGTAGCTGCATTGCCAAGATTTGCATTGCCTGCAACAACATTTCCCACAGCCGTGACGTTTCCAAAGGTATAACTCTTTGTAGCGTTTAAGTTAAACGGTTGTAATTTTGTTAGCGCCATGAAAATTTGCTCTTTTTAATATTTATGCTAATGCTTGCTCATAAGTTCTGGGCATAATTAGTAAAACATCATAAAGAAATTGCTGCTGGAAACTGCACCGCCGCTGTAGATATTCCACCCAGTGTTGTTACCGTTGTTGGTACTGTATAAAGCATTCCAGGTAGCACCACCGGTTGCATTACTGTCCTGAATTGCCAAATATTGAGCGTCTACTACGCCCGAGGACTTTGACAATGTGGCCGGTACCCCAGCAGAACTGCTGTTGATAGTGACCGGCGATCCTGTTGTTCCCGTCAATCCAAAATTTGTCACAGTTTGTGTTGTACCAGCAGTAAATGTCACGGTGACTGGTTGAATACTGTTGAGAATATTGGCAAAGCTGTTGTTGCCGGCAATTGTTAATATTCCGTTGCCTGCTTGAGTCAAGTTGTAGTATGTTTTGCTGCCACCGGTAAATGTTTTAGAACTACCAGAAGTCATGCTAATGGTTGATGTGTTACTGTTGATTGTGACATTAGATGCAGAATCAACCACGCTCCAGGCATTGGTGCTTGAGCCAGAAATTGTAAAGGTACTTGTTCCCATGTTGAGCACAGCAACTTGTGCACCAGGCACACGGAAATACGGAGTGGTCACACTATAGTTGGCAGTGGTAAACGTGCCTTGTAGCAACTCAATATTACTGGTGGTTGTTAACGCACCGCCTAATGTGGCTGTATTGCTGCCACACTGGATCGAATAGCTCAATAAAGATTGGCCATTGGTGGTTAGCGTTCCGGTGCCAATTTGAACCAACTGAATACTACCGTAGTCACCTCCGGATGTTAACGTTGTATTCTTATTAACAAATACGCTTGGGTCAATTCCAAACAGGCCGTCAACTACGCTGGTGCCTAGAAATGCAATATTGTTAGCATAAAACTTATGATCAGGGTAAAACGTTGGATCTACTAGTGTTATCTGCGCTGATCCACCTGTAAATGTCATGTTTGGAAGAGCGTTGCTATCGGTTGGCGCAATTCCTCCATATATGTTGAGCGCAGATGCTACAGACATGTTTCGTGTGAACCCACCAGTTCCGGTACAAGTAAGTCCCGATACCCAAACATCCAATAGAGTGGCATCTGCTGTATTACTGGTGAGTTCAATATTTCCAGTGCCAAATATAATACTTCTATCAGTCCAGTTTTTAGACTCAAATGCATCCGGTACTGTTAACGTTTGATTGCCTAAATTGAGTGTTCCTTCGTTTAGTATCACATTTCCTACTGATGAAGCATTTGAAGTAAGTGTTATTGAACCACTGATGTTTCCGGGTCCTTTATCAACAGTTATGAGAGCAAATGATTTGTTGGCCACACCACCAAGTGTTTGATTTTGTGTTCCCACAAACGAAATGTTTACATTGCTAAAATTTGTTGTTGTGTTACTGGTAACGTTACTAACTGCAAAATTTCCTGTGAGATAGATATCAGCGGCTTGAGGTGTCTGGCGATTGCCGGAAAACGTTAAATTATTCCAATATCCCTGAATGTTAGGGCCACCAGACTCAATGTAAAATAAACTTGGTGCATTGGCAGTGGCAATATCAAGAGCAACAGTATTTCCACATGTATAATACGCATTGCTAATGTTAACAGTTTGTACAAAGCCGCCCCCAGTTGTTGTGCAATCCCACCCACTTGCATCTTCAATCCCTACGCCCCGAGCATTTGCTGCAAGGTTAAGAGATATATTTGCTGAGCCAAAATCTAGTCTTCTTGTGCGTGTTATCGCATTGGACGAACGATACCCGCCAAGTTGTTGGTCATACCCATTCAAAATCCAGTTTCCTGATGTATGTTGAAAATAATCACTAGAAGTTTGGGATATATTTCCTACAAATGTAACGTTGCCAGATTCAGCAGCTATTGCCATCTTAGCTACCTGTACACTACTAACTCGATTTGTGTTAAAAGTATGGTCTATGCCAGTGTTGCTTACAAAAGAAAAAGCAGTATTATACCAAGCTGTACTTGTGTTTGCATTTAGAGTTAAATTATTTCCTACACATATTCCAAATGCGTCTGGATAGGCACCGAGAGAATCATTGTTGGGCGGCCCACTACCCGAGGTGCCTAGGTAACCTGTAAAATCCAAGTCCCATACAACACCTCCTGTTCCAGCAAAAGTGATATTTCCGATGCCGCCGTTTACGTAGAAATTTGGAGCATTTGCCGTTGGTAGAAACCCATTTTGAGAAACACCATTAGCATAGAAAGCGCCAGTGCCAATGTTTGCGTAAGCAGTCAAAGCCGCAGAATTTGCCGCACTGGTATTTCTCTGAAAACCACCTGTCAGGCCACTGGTTGAACAATCAGACGACCAACCTGTACCACCAATATCTATTATGTTGGCAAGAGCAGTTGTCGTAATTAATACCATTCGACCAGAACCAAAAATTACTTGTCTGTTGTTTGCACCAGTGGAACTATATCTGCCACAAGTCAATGTATATCCATTTAAATCAATATTACCATAGATATGTGTAAGTCTTGTACCATTGGTCGCAAGGCTTGTAACTGTTGCTGTGGTCAATGCACTTTGTAAAGTCCAGGTAGCAGCATTTCCAAGGGCAGCATTACCGGCGCTAAAATTCAAAAGTAGGTACGGGTTGGAAACTCCGTTAAAATTTATATTACCACCATTTGATGGCACATTACCCTGATTGGCGAACGAAAAGACGCCAGTAGTGGGTGTGGTGCCGCCCCATGCAAATAACGTCGAATCGGGGTTGTACCACGAGCCAGCAACGCTTATGCCATAAGTGCCAGCACTAGGTGACATAGTCACTTTGGCATCTGGATTACAACTAAAATTCCTCATACTCACGCTGGCTCCAATGGTTATGGTCCAAGCAGTAGTGCCTGTATTAGAGTTGGCATCAATGTACACATCGTCGGCGTTCGTGGGTGCTGACGCACCGGCCGAGCCACCCGATGTTGCTGACCATTTGGTATTTGCTGTGTTCCAAGTCCCGCCGGCGCCTACCCAATATCTATCTGCCATTTATTTAACTTTCATCTGATGGGAAAGCAATAGCAATCCAATTGTCAACTCTTTCTTGCTTTAATGCGTCAATTTGATCTTCTGTAAGACCATGATCATCATTAAGGTACAAAGCATCAGAGTATGGTCCGTACAGTGTTTCAATTGTAAATCTAATTTGTTGCATTATAAATTTCTCAATTAAGTTTGTGTGCCTACTGCAAGTACATCCCATCTAGTGTTTGTTGAATTGTAGATGCAACCTACATAAGTCATTTTGTTTACTGTTGTGGCCACTGGCAATGACACTCCAATCACTGTGTATGTGGCATTCCATGTAAGAGTCCTAGTGACGCCATTGTCCAGTATTCTAAACATCAGTTTATTTCCGTCAACTGGGGTTCCGGTTGGAGCATTAATTGTAACATTGGCAGCCAATGCTGTTAAATTATACTGATCAAATGCCGAAATATCTGGAGTTAAACTTGCTGTTGATGCTGTGCTAGAAGTGCGTGGATTAATTCTGCTTGAAGTAACAGTACCTGTAATATTGCCAGCAGCAGATATCAATCCACCAGTTAACAAATTACCACCTGTGATATTACCAGCAGCACTAAGAGCAAGGCCACCAATATTTGATATTACCACAGTGGTATTGGCAGGGAATGTCACGTTGCCAGTACCCAGTGCGGTGCCAATGGTTATGATGGTATTTGAACTGGCAGCTCCTGCTGTGCCAATATTGATATTTTTAGTATTACCAAGTGGGGTAACACCGGCACCAATGTTATACGTGGAGTTGGCTGTGGTTGTTCCAATGTCGGCATTGGCGCCGGCGGCGGTGATGTTACCACTAACACTTAACAGCCCTGTAATATATTCGCCTGTTGTGGCAAATACTGCAACGTTTGCAGTTCCGCCGATGCCGACTGTGACATTGCCGCCCGAACTTACAACTGAAACATTTGATGTGCCATTGGAAATATTTGCACTGCTACTAGAAATACCAGTCAACAATGCACCATTGCCAAATATAAAGCTACCAGCAATATTACCAGTGGTACTAACACTATTACCGGTCACACTGGCTATGGCAATTTGTCCACCTGCTGATATTATGCCAGCAGTTCGCAAATTACCACCAGTGATGTTACCAGCAGCACTCAGCGCCAGGCCGCCAATGTTTGCTATTACCACAGTGGTATTGGCAGGGAATGTCACGTTACCAGTACCCAATGCAGTACCAATTGTTATGATAGTATTTGAACTGGCTGCTCCTGCTGTGCCAATGTTGATGTTCTTGGTATTGCCTGCTGGAGTTACACCTGTGCCAAAGTTATATGTAGAATTGGCTGTGGTTGTTCCAATGTCAGCATTGGCATTGGCTATTGTTAATGATCCAGTTGCTGATATTAATCCACCAGTTAACAAATTACCACCAGTGATATTACCAGTAGTACTCACTGGATTGGTGCCCAATGCGGCCAAATTGGCCACTACATTGGCATTGCCATAACTTGATACAGCAATACCTGTTAGCAGTGAGCCATTGCCAATGAAGAACGATGCTGTGTTGGCAGTGATGTTGCCAGTTGCAGATACATAACCAGCTGTTAGAATGTTACCACCAATTACATTAGAAGAACCACTAATGGTATTGCCAGAAATAATATTGGCACCTGTTAGGTCGCCGCCGGTGCCACTGGTTGTTAAGTTACCAAATGTACCATTACCAGTTGCAGATATTAAACCAGCTGTTAAAATGTTGCCACCTGTGATATTGCCAGTTGCACTTAATAGCCCTGTAATATATTCGCCTGTGGTTGCAAACACAGCAACATTGCCTGTTCCGCCAATGCCAACTGTGACGTTACCACCTGAGCTAACAACTGTAACGTTTGATGTTCCGTTGTTGATGTTGGCCACTGATGTAATCACACCAGTTAGTAACGCACCATTGCCAAATATGAAGCCACCGGCAATATTACCAGTGGTACTGACACTATTACCTGTCACACTCGCTATGGCAATTTGACCACCTGCTGATATTACACCAGCAGTTCGTAAATTACCACCCGAAACATTAGCGGCCGAAGTAATATTACCAGTTGCTGATACTAGTCCGCCGGTCAACAAATTACCGCTAACAATATTTCCAGTTAAACTGAGGATGTTTGATGTTTTGTTAAACGTAAATGCAGCTGATCCGCCAAACACAGTAGCATCATTGAATTGTACCTGAGTATTTGATCCGCCCGGTGTGCCGCCGCCACCGCTAAAAGACCCGCCAATTGTTGTTACTTCAATTTCAGCCTGATCTTCTGGTGGGCTACTGAATGTAATATTTGCAACACTTAGACTGTACGAAGTACGTAGTAAAATTGCACCATTATAATTCACCGTGGTATCGTTAATGTTTCCCGGAGTAACACTTAATGTATACACAGTTGTACTGCCGTCACCAGTAAAATCATCAACAACAACAGTTAATGCTTCTGATTGAGGAGCCCAAGATAACGATCCTGAACCATTGGTTGCCAAAACATAATTTGCAGTTCCGCCAGATATGTGTAAATTACTAACACTTCCTAATGTTACATTGGCTGTGTTAGAAAAATTTACTGTGCCAGACGAATTACTGACAGTGAGTGAAATTAAATTACCTAAGTTGGTAATGTTCAGTTGGTTAGAAGTGGTTAATGTACCTGCTACATAAGTACCGCTTACATTACCCGCCGCGCTGATATTACCATTGACTGCAATGGTATTGGCCGTTATTATGTTGGCAGTAGATAATATCCGAGTCCAGGCATTTGTACTATTAGCATACTGATAGGTAACGCTATTAACAATTGCGGTCTGCCCGTCTGTTGGCGATGTCGGAAAGGCCATTATCTATCCTTATAGTTTACCAATTACAATTTCAATTATGCCTTCGCCACCATTAAAATTTTCTAATGCTTTACCAATTATAGTACCAATTACAGGATCTTCGTTGGCAATTGCTCGAGCTCTTCCATCTCCAGCAGAAACCATCATATCACCTTTGTGTACTACCCCGGTTACTTTGGCTGGCACCCGACCAAGCAAAGCTAATGTGACCACATACTTGCCATCTAATCCGGCATTCATCAAATAAGCCGGGGCTGTTGACACCACGCCGGCAATCCGAATGCTAGAATCCACGGTACTTAGTGTAATTTCTTCGTTGCCACCAAAATCTACCACAGTTCCTGGCTCGTATATTGCATCAGCAGTGTAATTCTCTGCCAAGTCAGAGTATACTGCTGACGTGGAAGCTGCCCAAACTCTATTGAAATAACTGCCACTTGAGCCAATGTTACCAACACCGTTGCCAGCACCATTGATGATTGCAGTAGCCGAACCAGCTGAGTTTACCGAGACGCTGTTTCTAAACACCCCCACGTTACCATTATAGCTGGTAACATAAGCATTTCGGAACTCCTGGCTGCTAGAACCAATATCGTATGTTGTGTTAGCGTTGACTAACATGCTGCCCGAAATTGATATATTGGCCACAACTCCGCCAGCAAATGCCGGACTGGAGATGTCGACCCAATAATCATTTGTACCATCGTCTAGATATTGATACAATACATCAGTTACAGTATTGTACCATTGATCAGTTACCTTAGGAGCAGGACTTGTGGGAGGTGATGTATTGGCTGTGTATATTATGCCTGGTGGAACTGGTGTTCCATTGGCATATAGATAGTTGTCAGACAAAATGTTGCCGCCATACACGTTGCCTGTGGCTGATACCAATCCGCCAGTTACCAAATTGCCGCTGGTTACATTACCAGTTGCACTAATCAATCCGATAGTTAAGACATTACCACCAGTTATGTTAGCAGTGACACTTGCAAACCCACCAGTAACAACGTTGCCACCGATAACAGTACCGCTTGCACTCAACACGCCAGTGATATATTCGCCTGTATTAGCAAACACTGCTACATTGCTTGTGCCATCTACACTGACTGCTACATTGGCATTGGCTGCATATATGCTGACATTTGATGTGCCGTTGTTGATGTTGGCAACTGATGTAATCACACCAGTTAGTAACGCACCATTGCCAAATATAAAACCACCGGCAATATTACCAGTGGTACTGACACTATTACCGGTCACACTGGCTATGGCAATTTGACCACCTGCTGATATCAATCCACCAGTTAACAAATTACCACCAGTTATATTAGCCGCACTTGTAATTGTACCTGTGGCAGAGATCAATCCACCTGTTAAGATATTGCCACCTGTTATGTTAGCAGTTGCAGAGATCAATCCACCTGTTAAGATATTGCCACCTGATACATTGGCAGCTGACGTAATATTGCCAGTTGCTGAAATCAATCCACCAGTATCAATATTGCCGCCGGTAATATTTCCAGTTGCCGAAACCGGCCCACCAGTTATAACATTACCAAATGTACCAGTGCCTGTAGCTGACATTAATCCAACAGTTAGGATATTGCCACCTTGAATGTTACCAGTGGTACTCAAACTGGTACCAGTAGCAGCACCAATGTTTGGTGTGGTTAAGTTAGCACCGACTTTAACTGAAATATTTCCACCAGCATCAAATGCTGTGGTTTCGTTGTCAACTTTGGCGTTAAACTGGGCTCCTACTAAACTTAAACCAGCAGAAGTGTTAGCAGTGTAAATTGATGCTTGACTAAATTGTGCAAAAGTAATATTGCTGGTGCCAAATGTGATTGTGCCTGGCGGAGCATCCACCACATACGCTGACCCACCATTGACTGCACCGGTCTGCACAAAGAAGTAATCATTGATACTGATTTGTTCTGAAGTGTCTGGACCGTATTGGTCAGTATCCGTTGAACGTACAATGTTGGTAGTATTGGCCCAGGTGTACACACCATTGTGTACTGCATTTGCTTCATTTTTAATTAAAATTCGTGTGCCAACAGTTTGAACGTTGGCAGTATCAATCAAGTTAAACGTGCCAGTTGTGGTTAATTTAGCACCAATACCATTAGCTGCCCCATTAGGTTGTGCGTAGGTAATTGCACCACTAGTAGTATTAGCCAAGGTATTTGCTGTGGCTGCCTGTACTGCCTCGTGGAATATTAGTGCAGTCGACACCATATTGTCAACATACAGTTTGGTAGCTGCATCAGTATCTTGCGCAGGGTATGCCACACTATTGATGTATGTGTTTGCCAACACAATATTACCGCTGCCGTTTGGCTGCAGATTAATATTGGCATTGGATGTGGTTGTTATTGTGACTGCATTATTACCAATGATGTTACCGGTAATTACAGCAATAGTTGCCAATAAATTACCACCAGTAACATTGCCAGTTGCAGATACTGCCCCACCAGTAACAACATTGCCACCAGTAACATTACCAGTTGCACTGATAAATCCACCTGTCAATATGTTGGCGCCTTGAACGTTGCCTGTAGCAGTAATCAATCCGCCAGTGCTGATGTTTCCACCAATCACATTGGCAGTGGCCACAACATTAGCTCCAGTTTCTATATTACCGGTTGCAGAGATCAATCCACCTGTTAAGATATTGCCACCTGATACATTGGCAGCTGACATAATATTGCCAGTTGCTGTAATCAATCCACCAGTTACCAAATTGCCGCCGGTTATGTTAGCAGTTGCACTAATCACGCCACCAGTTACCAAATTGCCGCCGGTTATGTTAGCAGTTGCACTTAGCACGCCAGTGATGTATTCGCCTGTGGTTGCAAAAATAGCTACATTGCTTGTGCCATCTACACTGACTGCTACATTGGCATTGGCTGCATAGATGCTGACATTTGATGTGCCATTATTGATGTTGGCAACTGATGTGATGATGCCTGTAAGTTGACTACCATTTCCGAAATAATAGTTGGTGGTAATATCTACGTTACCACCAGCACTAATTTTTCCCAGGCTGGTTAAGTTGCCACCAGTTATGTTAGCAGTTGCACTAATCACGCCACCAGTTACCAAATTGCCGCCGGTTATGTTAGCAGTTGCACTAATCACGCCACCAGTTACCAAATTGCCGCCGGTTATGTTAGCAGTTGCACTAATCACGCCACCGGTTACCAAATTGCCGCCGGTTATGTTAGCAGTTGCACTAATCACGCCACCGGTTAAAACATTACCACCTGAAACATTAGCTGCCGAAGTAATATTACCGGTTGCAGAAATCAATCCACCAGTTAACACATTACCACCAGTAATTGTGGCAGTTGCAGAAACCAAGCCACCAGTTAATAAATTGCCGCCAGTGACATTACCTGTAGCTGTGACCAGGCCGCCAGTGTTTAAATTTCCGCCATCAATATTGCCCGAAGCACTAACAACACCACTGATAAAAGCACCTGTGTTGGAGAATACCAACACGTTTGAAATACCGTCCACAGACACCGAAACATTAGCGTTGGCCGCGGCAATTTTTACGTTTGAGGTACCATTTTCAATTTTACTAACACTAACTGCCGAACTTAGACCGGTAAGTTGGCTACCGTTACCAATAAAGAATGATCCTGTGTTGGATGTAATGTTGCCGATGGCACTGATTATGCCGCCTACAGTCAAGACACCGTTGACTGCAATTGTGTTAGCCGTGATAATATTGGCAGTAGAAAGAATTCTTGTCCAGCTGTTTGTGGCCGTGCTATACTGGTACGATACCTGGTTAACTACTGTTATTTGCCCATTTGTTGGCGAAATTGGAAATGCCATATTAAAAATGCTCCGGTTATGTATACTTATGACAAAGAAGAATTTGTTTTATCTGGGGTACTTTGGGCAGATAACCATTCTTCTCTAGTCATTTTCTGCGGTGCCACTGCAAACGGCTCAGGACCTGCTGGGAATCTTATTTGGTGGTTAGCAGCAGATGTTGCACCCGTTGAAACTGCTGATTGCTGAGTTGTCCATTCTTCTTGTGTCAACTCTGGACGCGGATACTTGAGTTTAACTGCGGTTAGACGCTCGGCCATTTCTGGTGGAAAAACTCCTGCATGATATAACGCATCTAATTGTTCTTCGATGCTAGGATATTCTTTTGCACGATTTCTACGATATTCTTGATAGTTAAATTTATTTTGTAATTGTTGTTGTTCTGCAAAAATTTCTTCGTCAGTAACTGGTGCGTAAGATGGTTTGATCCACATCACTTCACCACTGTTTAATGCAACAGATACTTCTGCTCCGGGTACCAAACTTTGTATAGCTTGAATTTTAGTAATCATACTGCTGCAATCTCCATGGCAACAATCCAAATTTCCGAACTGGTCAATGTGCTTGACGAGTTAGACGTTTTTTGTTGTAACTTATATGTCAACGGCGAAGTGGTTCCTGGACTGTCTAAATAAGAAAAACCCACCGGTGATAATTGAGCAATACCGCCAGAAGTAACACTTGTTCCATAGCTTTGTTGTTGTAGTGCTGTGCTGTTGCGAACCAAACGGGTGCTGGCAGTAACGTTGCCACTGGCTACTGCGGTAAATTCGCTGGTGCCTGATACTATTACTAACACTTTGCTAGTGGATGATCCCAATGTAATATTCACTGTAGCTGATGTAACATCTATGTACGAAGTCGCAGTAGTTGCACTTCCTCCTGACGTGTTGCTCATCACTGTTTGAACTGCGGCACCCAACGGCATGCTTGATGCTGGCAATCGTTTGTAAGTTGTGATATTTTGATTGCTATCAATACTTAGAGCATTGGTACCATTTGTTTGCAAATTTATAGCTGTAGTGTTGGCCAGTATGCTTGTGGTTATTAAATCACTACGAATGCTATTGGCCACGACATTGCCAGACACGCTTACTGTGTTTAAAAATGCTGTTCTAAAATAACTGCCACTAGTTCCTATATCGTAAGTGACATTCGCCACTGGAATCATATTGCCTGATATCACAACATTGGCCACAACTCCGCCAGCAAATGCTGGACTGGTGGTGTCTACCCAGTAATCGCTGGTACCATCAGTTATGTATTCATAAAGAACATCGCTGTTAGTGTCATACCATTGATCACCTATGTCCGGATAGGCCGGTGGCGAAGTGTCAGCAGTATAAACAATACCACTGGGTATAGGCTGTCCGTTTGCATAAAAATAATTGTCAGATAGTATGGCATTACCATACACATTGCCTGTGGCAGATACAAATCCTGTTATGTTAATGTTGCCACTTGATGTATTGCCAACCACACTTAAACTGGTTAGATTGCCAACTTGTGTTAAATTTGAGTAAAAAACATTTGAACTTAGTGTGTTTCCAGTGAGCGTGTCAGCGTTTGCACTTGATGCAACTACTCCAGTTAGTAACGCACCGTTACCCAAAATGTAATTGCCAGTTACATTGCCCGATGCACTGAGCAAACCAGTAAGATATGCGCCAGTGTTGGAAAACACTGCAACGTTGCTCGTGCCATTTACACTGATTGTTACGTTGGCGTTGGCAGTAGCAATGTTTACATTACTGGTACCGTTGCCGATAAATGTTGTGTCAACACCAAACTCACCAACGTATCTATAGCCAACAATGTAAATTGTGTTGGCTGTCCCAGTACCAATAGCAGTTGGGATGGTTGCGCCATTGAAGTTTAAAACGCCAGACTGGTAGTCAAAGAACCAAGTATCATCACTGCCCGACCCGGCGCCAAACAGTTTAGTACCTGTGGTTTGAGGAGTGCTTATATTTGCGGCGCCAGCATACACCTGCACTAGGTAGTTGTCGCCAAACTGTGTGGGAATCCAATTGGTAGAGTTTGTTTTCCAGGTTTGGTTGTCAGGTGCAGTTAGATCTTCTGTACATTGTACTGCGGGACTGTAGCTACCAACACCATCCTTGTACACCTGTACCAACGCAGTTGTGGCTGCAGGAGGCGTGGCCGGAATGTCTCCGCTCTGTGTCCAGATAAGGTCGCCGCGATACAACAACGGACTGGCAATGCTTTCGTTAAAGGCTTCTTTGGAGGCGGGTTCAGCAGTTTTGGTTACACCAAAACCGACTTTTTTCCAAAGATAGTCAATCTTTTGTGATTCGTTAAATGTAGCAGCCATTATGTTGCTGTTCCTATCTGTAGGTCTGATATGGTTTGACCACTTGCTAATGCAATTCTGATTAAAATATTAGTGCCAGTACTGTTGGCGGCGTTTTGAGATCCAAGAGTCATTGTGTATGCTACGTTAGCGATTGCTGTATTTAACGGTATTACATCTACGCCAGTTAGAGCACAACCGTTTGAACCGTTACCACCTGTGCCAGTAGCAGCACCCGGAACTCCTGATCCAGCATACTGTGTGTATGTTTCCAGCCATCCATTAATGGTACTAGTAGGTCCTGGAAATCCCGGAGTTGGCGACGTGAATCCACTCTTGTCAATAGTTGTTCCCGGTGCTGCAATCCAAACACCTGCAACGCCTGTGGCTGAAGTTATTCTAATGTCAAAGTTGGCTAAGCTGGGTCTTGCAAATGCAAAAGTAAAATACTGTGTGCTTGTGCGACCACCAGTGACTGACAAGTTTGGTCCTACTGGCAAGTAGCCAGTGCTCAAATCAACTGCATACTGTTTAAGTACACCATAACGCACCACTGCTTCCGGTGTGCCAGCAATAGTTTGGGCGCCTGACCAGGCATTAGCAGTATAGAAGTTAGTGGAGTCGGAGAACACAGGAGTGTTGCCCGAAGTACTCATTACCACACGTATGGCTGCTTGTGTGTTTCCTGTGGTTGATGCAGTGATTGATTGTTCGTTCACACCTGAATTTGCGCCGGCATACATCTGTATGTTAGCAGGCAATTGAACTGTGGCACTGGTTCCTATCACATTGAATATGTTGGCTTGTAAAGTAGCCACAACATTGTTGGCACCTGTCAAATTGGCTGTGATATTGCCAAGTGTGTAATTTGAAGCAGTACCTACGTTGGCATTTAAGTTTGCGCTTGTCAAGAAACTGCTGCCAGAATTGTTAATGGTACTAAGTGATTTGGTTTGTGTTGCAGATACTAACGCACCTGTTCCTTCAGATACTGTTCCACTGGCCAACACAAACGGATCAGCACTTCTAAAAGTCTGCCCAGACAAGTTTGCCACTGCCAAATTAGCAATGGTCACAGTAGGCGAACCGGTGTTGTAATAAGGAATGCCAGAAATGTATCTATAGGTTCCTGCTGTGCCTTCTACTATGGCTATGTTTCCAGTAACCAAACTTGGTGCTGTGTTTAAATTGTCTTTGACAAATCCCACGTAGTTGGTGTTGCCAGATACTGTGTGTACCAGTTTATAGTTGTTGTAACCTGTGCCAAGACTGCTGAGAGCACAACTGATGTTGGCGTTAAACACTTTGTAGAAGTAGCTGGGCACAGCAGCATTGGCCACATGTAGATCTCTATCAGCACTTATGACTAGTGCAGCATTGGATCCTACTGTGTTACCGTTGGTGGTAAATGTTACGTTACCAGAAATATTATTGTTAACATACGCACTCAGCGTACCAGTTGTAGCTGTGTTGGCATTCACAATATTGGCTGCTGTGGCAATTGTAGTTGTGGCAGCAAAACGTGTTACGCTTGCTCCGTTGGCAACAATATTGCCGCCCGAAGCATCTCTTGCACCTGCTGCCAACAATGGACTGGTACCTTCGCTGGTGTTGGCAATGGCCAAATTGGAGAAGCCACTTAAATTGGTCGGTGCGGTTGGGTTGGTTGCAATAAAGATATAACCTATGTTGCTTAATGTATTGCTTTGAGCAGCACTAGAAATACCATTTGGTGTGCCATTGGCAGTTAACGCCACAGTCTTAGCACCAGTTGAAGTATAAGTGTGCAGGGTATTGCCTACGTTGCTCACACCGTTACTGAATGTGCTGTCGCCCCAAGACCAGTTGGCCAAGTTACTGTTTTGACTGGTGTTTTGGAATGTGAATTGTGCGCGGTCATTACCGGTGTAGTCAGTGTAGATATAACCCACTCTGGCATTGCCAGTGTTGGCAGTGGCATCGGTAGTGGTGTTTGCAGTAGCGCCAATAAAGTTGGCACGAACTTGCGGATTTACACTGATTGTGATGTTGCTTGACTTGGCTGGACTTGTGCTGTAGCCAGTGTACAAGAACAAGTTGGCTGTGAACTGTTGGTATGCATTGGCTGCTTGATTTGCGCCCGACAATACAAATGTATTTGTCACATTGGCAGCAGATGGATTGCCAGCAATGCCTGTGCCAACGTTAATGTTGGCAACGTTACCATCGCCATAGTTGTAGTTATACAACTGTTGACTTCCAAAACTTGCTGTGTTGCCTGGTGTGCCGGTTGAATCATTTCTAAAACTCACTACGCCAAGACCGTTGATCACAGTAATCACATTGGCAGTAACAAATACGTTGCTGTCTTGTGACGAATAAGATTTAACATTGCTAGCCGATGATACTACTACTACATTACTAGGACCCGCTGTATTACTGGTACCACTTAAGATTACGCTGTACAAACTGTCAGTGTTGGCTGCGGCAGAGTTGTATGTGTGATTTACTGTGGTGAACGAAGTGTTACCCAATCCTGGACCAGCAGCAAAATTGGATGTGCCATCACCAAAACTCAAATCATACCAAGTCACATACTGACTGGTGTTGGTTACTGTGACACTATTGCCAGAGTTGAAGCTGTTACTGCTGAGCGTGAATGATGGTATTGGACTTGGTGTGTACAACACAATGTTCGAAATGCTTGCAGTACTGGTTGATCCTTTGGCTCCGTTGGCAACATTGCCGTTAAATGTACCATTGGTGTTGAAGGCTGTGAATAACACCGTAAATGTGCCGCCTAATGCATTTGAGAATGTATGGATGGCATTGGCTGTGGTTACGTTGGCTGTGCCGTCACCAAACTGCCACAAATAGCTGTTGGGGTTTCCGATGTACCGTCCGGTAAATGATACAGATAGTGGACTTGGCCCAGAATACACATTGGCAGTGATATATGTGTTGCCAACATAAGTGCTGTTGGCAATGTTAAATGCCACTTGATTTAAGTCATCTAGACCATCAGTTACAAACGTACCAGTAGTCCACCCTTGATAGGCGCCATTGGCAACCAAATTACTGTCAGTAGGTGTACCCAGTGTTATGGTATTGCCAACTCCACCAGATGCAATTACTCCAGTAAGTTGGCTACCATTACCAATGAAGTAATTGCCAGTGATATTACCGGTTGCTGTAATAGCACCGGCTGTGGTTATGTTACCACTAGTGATATTGCCAGTTGATGATATCGCCCCACCAGTTAGCACATTGCCACTGATTGCATTACCAACCAAACTTAAACTGGTACCAGTTGCGGCTCCAATGTTAGGTGTAGTTAGATTTGCACCAGCCTTGACAATGATATTGCCACCAGCGTCAAATGCTGTGGTATCATTGTCAACTTTAGCGTTAAACTGACTTCCTATTAGGCTCAATCCAGCAGAAGTGTTAGCAGTATAAATTGATGCTTGACTGAATTGTGCAAATGCAATATTGCTAGAGCCAAATGTAATAGTACCTGAAGGAGCATCTACCACATAAGCTGACCCACCATTTGTTGTGCCATTCTGAACAAAGAAGTAATCATTGATACTGATTTGTTCTGCACTATTTGGTCCATATTCATCAGCATCTGCTGAACGCACAATATTAGTAGCATTAGCCCATGTGTATACACCATTAAACGTTGCATTGGTTTCGTTTTTAACCAAAATACGTGTGCCAATAGTTTGAACATTAGCAGTGTCAATCAAGTTAAATGAGCCAGTTGTGGCCAATGTAGCACCAACACCATTTGCTACGCCATTAGGTTGTGTGTAGGTAATTGAACCACTAGTGGTATTAGCCAAGGTATTTGCTGTGGCTGCGTATACTGCCTGGTGAAATGTCAATGCGGTTGACACCATGTTGTCAACATACAATTTAGTAGCAGCGTCAGTATCTTGTTGTGGATAAGCTACACTATTGATGTATGTGTTGGCCAGAACAATGTTGCCTGCTGGTTGCAGATTTAAATTGCCAGTGGCAGTAGTAATTGTTAACTCGCCAGACGCTGGTCTGATTGAGCTGGCATTTACGTTGGAGGTAATAACATTGCCAATTACGCTGGCAAACCCACTAGTAAAGATATTGTTACCAAGTATATTACCAGTTGCACTTATCAAGCCAGCAGTTAAAATATTACCAGCGTCAACGTTACCTGTGGCAGTGACTAGTCCACTGGTGTTGATATTACCGCTGATTACATTGCCGGTAGCAGATATTAGCCCAGCAGTTAAAATATTTCCGCCGGTTATGTTACCGGTTGCAGTTATTAATCCAGCTGTTCTTATATTACCAGCAATAACATTACCTGTAGCCGATATTGTTCCTGATGCAAAAAAATTACCAGATGTTGTGGTGTTGCTGAGTGCTAAACTAGTAGCATTGGAAGTTATTTTCTGCCCGCCAATTACTAGACTGTTTCCAGACAGATACAAATCTTTCCATGCAGCTCCTGGTCCACCTAAATCATAAACTTGATCTGCATCAGGAATTAAATTTCCAATTACCGTGCCAACAATATTAAGTTTACCACCGGTAACCAAATTGCCAGCATCTACATTACCAGTTGCAGAGATCAACCCAGCAGTTAGAACATTACCACCAGTTACATTAGCAGTGGCTGATACCAGTCCACTTGTTAAAACATTACCACCAGTTACATTGGCAGTTGCACTAACCAGTCCACTTGTTAAAACATTACCACCAGTTACATTTGCAGTAGCTGATACCAGTCCACTTGTTAAAACATTACCAGCATCTACATTACCGGTTGCAGAGATCAATCCAGCAGTTAAGATATTGCCACCAGTTACATTGGCGGTTGCTGATACAAGTCCAGCTGTTCGTAAGTTGCCTGCATCTATGTTGCCAGTAACGCTTAAATTTCCAAGTGTGCCAACTGAAGTTAAACTTGAGTACAAGACATTTGAACTTAATGTATTGCCAACCAACGCATTGGCATTTACACTAGAAGCTGTTACACCAGTTAATTGGCTGCCGTTACCAATGAAGTAGTTGCCTGTTATATTACCAACAGCTGACACTTGGCCATCTGTTAAAATATTACCGCCAAAAATATTTCCAGTGGTACTTACTACACCCCCTGGCGGTGGGATTAAATTACCAACAAAGTTTGATGCTACAATATTACCTGTTGAACTGATCAAACCATTGGTTAGTAAATTACCACCTGTTATGTTACCAGTTGAACTGATCAATCCAGCAGTTAAAACATTGCCACCGGTTATGTTAGCAGTGGCACTAATTAATCCATTGGTTAGTAAATTCCCACCTATAATATTGCCACTTACACTTAACAAACCAGTTACATATTCACCTGACGTAGCAAACACTACTACATTTGATGTGCCACCAACGCCAACTGTGATGTTACCACCCGAGGTAGCAATATTGATATTTGACGTACCGTTGTTGATATTAGCAACTGATGTAATCACACCAGTTAACAAGGCACCATTACCTAAGATATAATTACCAGAAACATTGCCTGTGGTTGAAACCAACCCAGTTAAACTTGGTAAGTTACCAGAGTAGATTGGCAAGTAATTGGCAACATTAGCATTGCTATATCCTACTGGTAGACCAGTTAAGAATACACCATTACCAAACACGTACTCGCCAGCAGAAACATTGCCTGTGGTCGAAACCAACCCAGTCATACTTGGCATGCTGCCGGTGTAAGTTGGCAGGTAAGCGGCTACGTTGGCATTGCCGTACGAAGCTGGCAATCCAGTTAAGAATGCTCCGTTACCAAAAATATAATTGCCGCTTACGTTGCCAAGTAAGCTGAGACCAAATGTGGAAAATACTGCGGAATTACTAGTGCCGGCCACAGCAACCACTACGTTGCCATTGATTGCGGGAATGTTTATGTTACTAGTTCCATTGGCCACACTTGTTGCTGTACCTGCTGATGCCACTCCAGTAATAAATGCACCATTGCCCAACAAGAAAGTGCCAGCAACATTGCCAAGTACACTAACACCAGCAGGCGAAAATACTGCCACATTGCTGACTGCACTAACAGAAACGGTAACGTTAGAATTGGCTGCACCAACTGAAACATTTGAATTGCCATTATCAATTGACGTACCACCAGATACAACAATACCTGTGATCAGTGCGCCGTTACCAATGAAATAATTGCCTGTAATATTTCCAGTTGCCGAAACAAGTCCATTAGTGAAGATGTTACCGCCAATCACATTACCTGTAGCAGTTACTTGTCCAGTAGTTCTTAAATTACCAGCATTCACATTGCCAGTAGTGTTTAAACTTGCTACTGCAAAAGAACCAGACAGTTGAAGATTTGAAGCATATATGTTGCCAGTAGTTGAAATTACGCCATTGGCCAACACATTGCCGGCAATGAGATTGTTAGGAGCATTAACATTGCCGCCAGTGATATTGGCTGCTGTTACATCACTGCCAGTGAAATCTACTTTTTCAGCATTGATCAACAGCGTGGTTGGACTCAAATTGACCAAATAAATGTTTGATCCAGTTGTGCCAAAATTTATCTTGCCAGAGTTTCCTAATGTGAGATTGCCGTCAGTTGTGATACCGCCTGATGCACTAATGGTGCCTGATGCACGGATGTTGCTGCCAGTGACATTGCCAGTTGCTGATACCTGACCAGCAGTGAATACATTACCGCCAGTGACATTGCCAGTTATAGCTGCCAGGCCGCTGGTGATCAAATTACCAGCAGTTACGTTTCCAGTAGCAGTAATTGATCCTGATGTTCTTAGATTGCTACCAGTAATATTGGCAGCAGATGTTATGGTTCCAGCAGCGGATATCACGCCGCTGGCAGTGATATTGGCACCAACAATATTGGCTGTTGTGATTACAGGTCCTGTCAGTGATACCAAGTTACCAGTGTATGTGGGCAAAAATGCAGCCACGTTGGCATTACTGTACGTGTCTAATCCTGTTATGAATTTACCGTTACCAATGAAATATTGATCGGTATAAATGTTACCAATGGCTGTTATGACAGCATTTGAAATTACGTTACCAGCATGGATGTTACCTGTATCCATATTGCCGCCGGTGATATTACCAAATGCTGATATGATTCCAAGTGTGGTTAAATTGCCGCCGGTAACTGTGCCATTCACACTAACAATGTAACCGGCAAAGGTACCACCCGGGGCATTAAAGTTACCACCAGTTATATTGCCAGTGGCGCTAATTGTTCCTGCTGTTTGTAAACTCCCACCAGTAATGGTAGAAGAAGCTGTTACGGTAGTTCCAAGTACTTGCAAGCCGATGAGATTGTTACCAACAACATTTCCAGCAGTTGAAATTATACCAGCTGACAAAACAGCGTTAGCAACAACATTATTGGTATTAATATTATTACCAGTTATATTGCCTGTGGCAGTTATTGAACCTGCTGTTCTTAAGTTACCACCAGTTACATTGGCCGTAGTTACAACTGGACCAGTTAACGAAACCAAGTTGCCAGTGTATGTTGGCAGGTAGTTGGCTACATTAGCATTTGAATAATTACCAGCTGGAAGATTGGTCAGTTGACTACCATCACCAATAAAGTAAGTACCAATGACATTACCAAATGCACTGACATTGCCGGCAGTAACATTACCAGTGTCAACATTGCCGCCGGTGATATTACCAGTAGCACTAATTAATCCACTAGTTTTAACATTTCCACCAATCACATTAGCAGTTGTTATAACTACGCCAGTTAACGAAGGTAAACTACCAGTATATGTTGGCAAGTATGAGGCGACATTGGCATTTGAATAATTACCAGCTGGTAAGTTGGTCAATAAGCTACCATCGCCAATAAAGTAACTGCCAGTGATATTTCCAGTAGCAGAAACAGGACCACTTACAGTGACATTACCGGCATTAACTCTACCAGTATCAACATTGCCACTGGTAAGATTGCCTATTGCACTAATTGTACCCGAAGTTATTAAGTTACCACCAGTGATATTATTGGTAGTAATAACTGGACCAACTAACGATACCAAGTTGCCTGTATATGTGGGCAAGTAAGCAGTCACATTGGCATTTGAATAATTGCCAGCCGGCAAGTTGGTCAATAAGCTACCATCGCCAATGAAGTAATCACCAAGTATATTGCCTGATGCACTAACATTGCCGGCAGTGACATTTCCAGTATCAACATTACCGCTAGTGATGTTACCAGTTGCACTGATTTTTCCAGCAGTTTGTAAATTACCACCAGTGATATTAGCTGTGGTAATGATTGGTCCGGCTAGTGATACTAAGTTACCCGTGTAGGTTGGCAAATATGTTGCTACATTGGCATTTGAATATGTGGCCGGTAGCCCAGTTAATAAACTACCGTTACCAATAAAGTAGCTGCCGTTAATGTTTCCAGTTGCAGAAACGGGACCACTCACAGTGATATTGCCAGCATTAACTCTGCCGGTATCAACGTTACCACCAGTGATATTGCCTACAATAGACAAGCTGGCACCAGAGATGTTGCTGGTAGTAACAACTGGACCAGTTAACGAAACCAAATTGCCTGTGTATGTGGGCAGGTAGTTGGCTACATTGGCATTTGAATAATTACCAGCTGGTAAGTTTGTTAGTTGACTGCCATCACCAATAAAGTAGCTGCCAGTGATATTGCCAGTTGCAGAAACAGGACCA
>Ga0181348_1000191_pt1 | contig 24895 bp, 19 predicted proteins | sample Su13VDMM110DN_FD_130092 | JGI IMG/M metagenome (GOLD analysis project Ga0181348, IMG submission 130092) | Freshwater viral communities from Lake Michigan, USA - Su13.VD.MM110.D.N | ecosystem: Environmental > Aquatic > Freshwater > Lake | place: USA: Michigan | collected 2013-07-16
ATCTATTAAAATAGCTAGTCGAACGTTGAAGAAAGAGACAGACTTATGCAAAGCTATCATCAATCATAGGCTAACAACATACATTTCATTAGGTATGTGGGACAGTAATACTCTGCCTTTCACAGATGACAATGTTTTCTACTTGAATTGCATCTCTAAATACCCAACTAGCTTATTGGACTTAAGATGCCACAAATTTCAATCATACGATAATAAAATTGTAGGGTTAAGTGATCATTCCTATGGAATTGCAAGTTGTTTGCATCAAATATCACTTGGTGCGTCAGTGATTGAAAAGCATTTCACACTAAGCAAAGGCATGCAAGGAAATGATCATGTGGGGTCCATGACACTTGATGAGCTCAAGCTACTCAGAGAACTTGGTGATCAGATCGCCGCAGTAAGACAATCAACAATACAATATGCTGAGGAAACAACATGAATGTCTTAGGCGTCACTCTCGCTCGCGGCGGTTCTAAAGGAATTCCACGTAAGAACATCAGAGATGTAGGTGGTAAGCCTTTAATTGCACACACAATAGAGACTGCATTAAGGAGCAATATATTCCAAAACTATATTGTGAGTACAGACTCACAAGAAATCGCCAATGTTGCACTTAAGTTTGGAGCGCAAGTTCCATTTCTTAGGCCTCCAGCACTATCAGGTGATACAGTCTGGTCAAGAGATGCACTACAGCATGCAGTAATTGAGTGCGAAAAAGTTTACGGCACAAAATATGATTTTGTCATAGAGCTACCGTGTGTCTCTCCTCTTCGCAATGAGAAACACATTAGAGAAGCATATGAAAAATTGTTAAGTACAGGTGCAGATAGCGTAATCTCAGTCGCCAAAGTACAAGATAAACACCCAGTCAGAATGAAGAGAATTGTTGACGATACAATTCAGGACTTTTGTAAAGAGTTTCCTGAGGGTGAAGGATCTAGGCGTCAAGATCTTGAGCCTTGTTACATCAGAAATGGCGCAATCTATGCTATGACAAGAGATTGTATTGTTGAGAAGTTTTCTAGAAATGGTGATGTATCAAGACCCTACGTCATGGATGAGTTTGAATCAGTCAACATAGACACATACACTGATTTAAAGCTTGCTGATATCCTTCTAAGAGAAATGTATGAAAATAAGACTTGATTGTCCAGTCAATTTTTTAAGCAATAATCAATTAGAAGAGATTCTCGTATCTCGCGGGATGTCTCTTGAAAAAGATGATCCAGAAGCGATTATTGTCAATCCTGGAACAGACAAATTCTTAGATGAATCATACTTTTCTTCATTTAAGAGTTTAAAATACGTTGCTTCTCCGTCGACAGGCACAAACCACATTGATCTGTTTTATCTGGCTCGCAGAAACATAAGGGCTTTTTGTCTGCTTGATGATAAAACATCATTGAAGAATATCCATGCATCTGCAGAATTTACATGGATTCATATTATGAATCTACACAGAAAATTCTTGAATGCAACAAGATCTATTGAGCAATGGAGATCAGATAAGAATGAACTCAATTTAAGATCAAATGAACTTTATGGCAAGTCAATTGGAATTGTCGGGATGGGTAGAATTGGCAGTAAAATTGCAAAATATGCCAATGCTTTTGGTCTAAGTGTCTTTTATTACGATCCACACGTCTCAGATCCAGAAACTCCAGCTATACGAGTTGAATCACTAGGCGCTTTATCAAAATATGACATTATATCGTTGAACTGTTCACTCAATGATGAAACAAGAAATATGGTGAATTTTGGAATTTGGGATGATATTGAGCCAGGAACGATAGTTGTAAACACGTCGAGAGGTGAAGTAGTAAATGAAGACTACATTGTGTATCTTGTTCAAAAAAATCAAATAATGTTTGGTGCTGATGTGCTGCATAATGAGCAAAATGTTGAAAAGCTAAAAGAATCACCCATCTATAAGATGTCAAAAGTTTGCGATAGAGTTGTCTTAACGCCACATGTCGCAGGCGCCACAAAAGAAAGTCAATCTAAGGCACTTGTTGCGGTTCTAAATCTAATAAAGTAGAGAAATGAAAAAAATAACAATAGGCATTTGCTGTTATAGACAAAAAAAATGGCTCTATAGATGTCTTAGAAGTCTTGCATCTCAATGCTTCATTGACTTTAATGATATTGAAGTTATTGTAGTAAACGATGATCCAGGAACAGAAACAGAAATTGATGAGATCGTTAGTAGATTGAATGATATTCTCAATATAAAAGTAATCCACAATGAAAAAAATATTGGCTTACCATCATCGCTGAATAAGATTCTCAATCAAGCAAGAGGTAGATATTTTGTAAGAGTTGATGCAGATGATTATGTCTCTAGGCATTTTATTCATTATCTTACAACTTTCTTAGAATTGTCTAGAAACTACCAAGCTGTTGCATGTGATTATAAAAAAGTCAATAATGTTGGCAGTATTATTGAGCATCATGTTGATTCAAAGAAAAATCCAATAGCATGTGGTATTATGTTCACATACGAATCACTTTGTGAAGTGGGTCTCTATAATGAAGAATTCAAGATGAGAGAAGGGCATGAACTTCTTAATCGCTTTAATAAGTCTTTTTCTATCTTTAATTTACCTGTACCACTCTATCGCTACAGAATTCACAATGAAAATAGATCATTAACTGATGCTGACGTCAGTCTATATGATACAAAACTTGAAAATCTAATCAAAAGTAAGGATGAAAAATAATGATTAATATTGGTGTAATTGGCAACGGTTTCGTAGGTTCTGCAACAGTGGCAGGATTTTCATTACATGCAAACGTAAGAGTCTATGATGAGAATCCAAAGTCATCAATCAACTCATTTGAAGAGACAATCAATGAGTCTGAATTTGTTTTCGTCTGTGTTCCTACACCAATGTCGTTGGAGACTGGCAAGATCGACCTCTCAATTATTGAGAGTGTATTTGATAGGGTCTCTAGGGTCAATAAGCGAGATGACAATATCTTTATCATTAAGTCAACAGTGATTCCTGGGTCTGTAGAAAAGTTAGTAGAGTCTTACCCAGGTCTTAATATCGTCTTCAGCCCAGAATTCTTGACTGAGCGAAATGCAAAGCTCGACTTCATCAACGCAGCAAGGATCATCATCGGCGGTCGTGATGATCTTGTCAATAGAGCTGAGCTAATGTTCCGAGACAGATTCCCGCATACACCTATCATCAAGACAGATGTAACGACTGCACAATTCATTAAGTACATGAGCAATTGCTTTTTTGCAACAAAAGTCTCATTCATGAATGAAATGAAGCAAGCAGCTGATGTGACTGGTGTAGATTGGAGAACTGCTGTAAATGGTTTCCTTCTAGACGGTCGTATTGGAAATTCGCATATTGATGTTCCAGGTCATGATGGCATGATGGGATTTGGTGGTAAGTGTTTTCCAAAAGACATCAATGCATTTATTAATTACTTTGATGAGATTGGAATAGATGCAAAGATCATGAAGGCTGCGTGGGATAAAAATATTGAAGTTAGATCAAAGCATGACTGGCTGGACATCAAAGGCGCAGTCACAAGAAAATCTTAGTTGTAAAATTCTATGATTATGCATAGAATAGTCTATGACCTCATTCCCTACTGGCAAGCCTCATATATCGTATTCTGAAGTAAAGACATGGAAAGAATGTCCGTGGAAGCACAAACTTGTCTACATTGATAAGATTGATCTCTTCAAACCCAATGCTAATGTCTCATTTGGAACAATTGTTCACGCTGAATGTGAAACTTATCTGAAGACACGGCAATTTGATCGAGCTCGTCTTGAGAAAACTCTGCGTGAGACATGGGACAAACACCAGTTTGCTGATTGTGAAAAATGGCTTAAGGAAGGCCTGTTCCTCCTTGATGAAATACCTGCATATTTAGATGCAACTTTTGAAAATTGGACTTGTATTTCTGCAGAACATGCATTATATGAGCCTATTGAAAATCATGATATCAAATTCAAGGGTTTCATAGACGGTATGATTCGTGCAAAGAACAAGCGCGGAAAAGATTGTCTATGGGTTATAGACTGGAAGACATCTTCATCTAGAGGATGGCGAACAGAAAAAAAGCAAGACTTTTTAGTTCAAGCACAGATTGCACTGTACAAATCCTATTGTTCACAGAAATTTGAAATTGATCCAAAAGACATTAAGTGCGGTTTTGTGCTTCTTAAGCGCGGCTCAAAACAAGGAAAATCTTGTGAGCTTGTTGAAATTTCCGCAGGTCCTGTAATGCTGGAAAAATCAAACAAACTTGTCTCATCAATGATCAACGGTGTCATGTCTGGCGTCACTGTGAAAAATAGAATGTCATGCACATATTGTGATTTCAAATCAACTGATAGTTGTCCAGGATCAAATGATTTTAAGCCATTTACCAGTTGAAGGACGGCATATGATTAGGGAGCATGAATAAGAAATTCAAAGTTTTAGTTCTCTCTGATCACGCCTTATCAACAAGTGGTGTAGGCACTCAAACACGACATCTTCTAATGGGAATGATCAAGAAGAGTTGTTGGACATTCAGGCAGTTTGGTGCTGCAGTCAAGCATACAGACTATAGAACAATTGTCGTAAATGATGACTTAATTATCAAGCCTATTGACGGTTTTGGTAATAGAGACCTGCTAAGGTTGACAATTGCTACAGAAAAACCAGATCTACTCTTGATCTTTACAGACCCACGATTCTTTACGTGGTTGTTTGAAATGGAAGATGAGATACACCAGATGTGCCCCATTGCATGGTGGCATGTTTGGGATAATGCGCCTTTTCCAAAATTCAATGATGTCTTTTATAAGTCTACTGACTTGATTAATTGTCATTCTCACATGACATATGAACTAATCAAGGACCAGTTTCCCGACAAGGTAAATTTCATCCCACATGCAATCCCTGATGACGTCTTCTTTCCTCTTGATGATCATGTTAGGAAGTCGTATCGTAGAAGCATGTTAGGACCTGATAAGGACGATCATTTTATTGGTATGTGGATCAATAGAAATGCTCGCCGTAAGAGGCCTGGCGATGTGCTAGTTTCTTGGAAATTATTTCTTGAAGAGCTCCATAAACAAACAGGTCACAAGAAAGCAACAATGGTCATGCACACAGATCCATTTGATCAGGAAGGTCCTAACCTTGTTGCAGTGGCTGATATGCTTGGGATCGCAGATAATGTCATCTTCTCGAAAGAACGAATCGAATTTGACAAGCTAAATCTTCTTTACAATATATCAGACTTCTGCATTAATATTAGCTTTGCAGAAGGATTTGGTCTAGGAACACTTGAGGCAATGAGCGCAGGCGTTCCTATTATTGCCTGCAAGACAGGCGGACTTACGAGGCAAGTTGTAGACCATCGTGACGGTTCACAAAATGGAATTGCATTAGATGTTGATTGTAGGACTTTGGTTGGAAGTCAAATGGTTCCTTACATTTGGGAAGATTACGTCTCTAATGAGAGCATTGCAAAGGGAATCATGGATTTGTATAAATTACCTGATGATAAGAAGCAAGCACTTCGAAAGAAAGTTAGAGATTATGCAACAAGTGAATTTGCATATCAGGATACAATTGATGCATGGCATGATACAGCATTAAACTTGATTAATACGTGGCGTGAAAAGAAAACAGACTGGGTAGTGAGGACATTTTAATGAAAAATGTAGTTATTCGTGCGCCGATGCTTAGTATCTCTGGGTACGGTGAGCATTCTAGACAGATATATCGATTCTTGTCAAGTCGTGATAATATCACACTCAAGACACAAATTGTTCAATGGGGCAATACAGCATGGTGTATAAATCCTGCAGGATTTAATGGTGACGTTGAAAAGATAATGTCACAATCGACAAACGACACAAGCGGGTTTGATGTTTCATTCCAAGTCCAGCTTCCAGATGAATGGGCAACTGATCTAGCTGCATTCAATATAGGAATAACAGCAGGTGTCGAAACAGATATTTGTAATCCTGGCTGGATTGATGCTATCAACAAGATGAATTTAGTGATTGTTCCAAGCAAGCATGTAAAAAACACATTTATGCGATCTGGAAAAATCACAACGCCGATTGAAGTCATTGGCGAATGGTATCAAGAAGAACTTGACTTGGAGCCGCTTGAATCAATTACATCAATTAAATTTGACACATCATTCAACTTTTTGATTGTTTCACAGCTTACTTCATTGGAAGAGTCAGGCGATAGAAAAAATATATTCAATACGCTACGATGGTTTTGCGAGACATTTGAGAATGATCCAAATGTGGGTCTAATTCTTAAGACAAATCTAGGGCGTGGCACAGAGATTGATAGAGAAAATGTGTTTAGTGTGATCACACAAGCACTTAACGCATTCAGAAAAGGAAGCTTTCCAAAGATTCATGTCTTGCATGGAAATCTCTCTGATCATGAGATAGCATCTGTATACAGGCACCCATCTGTCAAGTGTTTTATAAGCCTTACACGCGGAGAAGGCTTCGGTATACCTATATTAGATGCATCTATTGCTGGTCTACCTGTTATCACAACAAACTGGTCAGGCCAGCTCGATTTTATGAATTTAGGCAAGTTTATCTCGATAGACTATGATCTAGTCAATGTGCCTGCAAACAAGATCGATCAACGGATATTTGTAGAAAACTCACGTTGGGCAAATCCCAAGGAGCAAGACTTCAAAAAGAAGCTTAAGAAGTTTAGAGATAGCTTTGATGTCCCAAAAGGTTGGGCAAATGAGTTGTCATTAAAATGCAAGAAGTCATTCTCAAGAACTGCAATTGTGCAAAATTACACTAAAACCCTAGAAAGCGTCATTAAATAAAATGATCATACTACTACTTGTTTTAACACTAATCGCCTTGTCAATTGCAACAGCTTATTTTGCATATAAGTCATATAAATTTGGTCTAGTTATTCTTCGCACACAAGATGCAATTGAAGATGCGCTTGACGTATTTGATGAAAGATATGCAAAAATGACTGACATTATGCAGAAGCCTGTCTTTTTTGACTCCATCGAAATAAGACAGGTTATTGAGGACATCTCTGTTTCTAGAGATGCTATCCTCTTCGTTGCTAGTAGACTATCTAGTTCGCAAGAGACGAGTACAGATGAAGACAACAATCAAAAAGAAAAGAGTCGCCCGAGCGAATGATCTCAAGCATTACTTTCATTCTGGAACACACGATGCAATCGTAAGTTTTCAAGCAGAAAATGATGCTAAGATCAAATCACAGATCTATGTTGATGAAATTTTTCCTGCATTCAATAAGCTTGTGGAAAATCTGATATTCATACATGGAGCAGTAAGTGTGATCATGTCTGATGAATTCAAAAACGATTGTGTCACATTTTTGTATGAGACACTTAAGAAATTTGATGCAAGCCGCGGCTCAAAAGCATTCAGCTATTTTAATGTTGTTGCTAAAAACTGGATAATCGTTAAAAGTCGTCAAAAGCAAAAGTATTCAAATAGACATGTTAGCATGGAAGATGCAGGCGTAATCTCAGAAATTGAGATCATTCCTTTTGATATTCACAAGCATGATCCGCTTCTTACGACAGAAACAATTCAAGCAAATACTCTTGAAAACATCAATACAATCTTAAATAGAGTCAAAAATCGTCTCTCTTGCGAGAATGACAAGATCTGCATGGACTGCATCTTGAAGCTATTTGACAAAGCTGACACATTAGAAAGCCTCAATAAACGTGCAATTTTTGTCTATGTTAGAGACATGACCAATTTGTCACCTAAGCAGCTGTCTTCCTCAATGTCGTCAATTAGAAAGCATTACAGAGAAATAAGTAAGACTCTGATCTTTTAGGAGATACCATGTCAAAAGCGTCCGTAGAAACTTATACAAATGCACTTGAAAAGTTCAATGAAAAAGAAAAGAAGGTTGAGCATTTCAATGATATGCTTCAGAGCATTAAAGACCTTGATGACAAGCGCAGAATTCTATGGCAAGAAATTTATAATAATGCCACGACAGATCGTGAAAATGCTTCTATCTTGTTCACTGATGTATTGATACAAGTAAAAGGTAATTCTGCTAATCACAATATTTTAGGTCCTGTCATTGTGAAATACATTGAAAGGATGTCAAAAGCAAACGATCAAATCTTGAAACTTGCAGAGCTTATTGTAAAAGAAGACTCACGACAAAATGATACTGCATCGATTTATGACAAAATCGGCAGCTTTGAAGATAGAGATTAAATCATGGAATTGATGTCAAGAATCTACACAGCAGTTGTTGTCGAATATTTCAAACGACCTGTTGAATCATACGATGAAGCAGACGCAATCTCAAAAAAATATATCGATCTCGACATGTCATTCACAACGCCCGAGCGATTGATGAATATGCCACGTGGGTCATTTATTGGAAGGATCTTAGACTCTCATACGGGCGTCGATTTGCGTGTCTTCTATCCTTTCTTTTCTCATATGAAAGCACCGATCAAGCCAGGTGAGCAGGTCTTCGTCCTGTTCAGCGGAAAGATTGGATACTGGATGTCACGTAAGGTGTCGAATTTGATCGCAGAAGATCTTAATTACACCCACAATGATCGATCCGCATTCAGCGTTAACTTGACATCTGATAAAAACCAGCCTGCTAAATTGTTTCCCGACTTCGGCGATGCTGGAATCTCATATACGACAGTCTACGATAACTCTGATGCTATTAAAGCTGAATTCCAGGGTGAAGTCGTTCCGAGATATTCTGCGATAAGCACGGATTTCTCTTTACAGGGATCAAACAATTCACTTATTACACTTGGCAGTGCTTCTTCTCTAGGACAAAATTCACCAAAGACAGGCATGGTGGACATTGTTGTAGGACGAGGTCAAACATCTGACACTTCATCTGGGCATGAATTCTTGAATGCACGTCAATATAACGAGAATGACAAGACGTTCTATGGAAATGTAGATGAGGGCAATCTAGATCTTAAAAATGACCTCTCGAGGATTCATGCATCCATGGGCATGAATCCTGATTCTAGCTTTGGAATAAAGATTGGCACTGATCTCGGTTCAGGTGCATCGATTGTTGAAAGATCAGACAAGATTAGACTTCATGCAAGAAAAGACATCAAGATATCAGCAGAAACAGACACCAGTGCTGTTGGGATCGTGTTGGATGGATCAAATGTCACAGTGACATCAGGTGATGGAAATCAAGCAACAAGAGTCATCATTGATGCAGCAGGACTTCAGGATCAATTAGCAAGTGCTTTATCTGCTATTCTTGCAAATCTTGTCATATTGAATACAGCATCAGAAGTACTTTTGGCAGCAGCAAGCTCATTACCACCGCCGGGTGCAAGCGCGGCCGTCGACGTCGCCGCAGCGGTCCCGCTTCCTCCTCTTGTTAGTGTAACGTCACTTGTAACAAATTTGTCTGCAAAATCATTTAGCTCAAAGATAATGAAGAGCGATTGATTCGAATTGATGTGTTGGGGAACTTGACAACAACATAATTAGACCTATATGGCAACAACATCTACAACAACTACACATACAACAAGGTCATTTAAGGGCGGCGGAAGCGTAATAAGTCAGAGAATCGAGACCGTTCCGTCAGTTGATTCTCCTCCGATAGGCATCAAAACACCATTACGAAAAGCTACAAAAAGAGGCCAATTATTTGACCAGCATCTTGACATCGAATCAGACATAATAGATAACTTTAAGAACATGATTCTCACGAATTACGGTGAAAGACTCATGTATCCTGAATTTGGTGCAAATCTGAACTCGCTTCTAACTGAACGTGTATCACAAGATGATTGGGATGAGAAAGCTTCACGTGCAATTATCAATACGACTCAAAAGTACATGCCGCAAGTGAGTGTGAATAACGTTGTCTGTACACCACAGGCTCCAAAGAATGACGGCTTTTCAAGAATTATTGTAACTGTCACATACTCAATACAACGATTAGGAATACAAGCAAGAAAGCTTGATATCACTCTTACAGCAATGAGCTAACGAATGTCTACATTCAACATCAAGAAAAATCTTGTTCAGAAAAAAGAGAGATCATATCTCAATCGTGATTTCAACTCTTTCAAGTCTGAACTGCTGCGATACGTCAAGACATACTTTCCTGACCAGATTCAAGACTTTAGCGATGCATCGCTTGGTGGAATGTTCAATGATATGACATCGTACGTGGGTGACGTAATGTCATTCTATCTTGATCACCAATTCAATGAATTAAATCTTGAAACTGCTGTTGAACCGACGAATATCGAACGTCAGATCAGACTTGCAGGTGTGAAGATACAAGGCGCATCACCTGCATCTTGTATGGTAAGTTTCTACATCAAGGTAGAATCTGAGCTTGTTAGTGGTGTCTATCGACCTAAACATGCTTATCTGCCTATCATAAGATCAAAGACAAAATTACAAGCAAGCAATGGAACTGTCTTTGAATTGCTAGATGATATCAATTTTGCGAGTATGTCTAACGGCGCGCTGACTGCTGACGTAAGTGTCTTAACATCTGATAATGCAGGCAATCCTCTCACTTATTCATTGCTCAGAAGTGCCCTATGCTCATCAGGTGAGACAATTGAAGAAAAATTTGTCATACCAAACACGTTTGTCCCATTCAGAAACATTACTCTTTCAAGAAATAATGTTTCAGAGATTCTGAGCGTTGTAGATTCTGATCTAAACGAGTACTATGAAGTTGAGTCGCTTACAAATGACGTTGTTTTTAAGCGCGTATCTAACACAGCATCAGACAATGACGTTGTACCTGACAATCTTTATATCGTTCCTGCACCCTATCGTTTCTATACAAAGACAACACTTAACACAGCAGTCACTTCGCTTGTATTCGGTTCGGGAAGAGTAGACACGCTTGATGATGACATCATACCAGATCCTAGTGAAGTTGCCTTACCATTGTACGGTGATAGAAAAACATTCTCAAGAGTTGCAATCGATCCAAATGCGCTACTTCAGACAAAAAGTCTAGGAGTAACACCTGTCAATACAACATTGTCTATCTACTATAGATCAGGTGGAAGTCTTTCTCATAATGTTGCTGCAAATACTATCAGAACAATCATTTCATTAAATACAAAATTCGGTCAATCAGTGCCATCAACAAAAGTTGCACAGATAAGATCATCTATTGAAGTGAAAAATGAATCATCAGCAATAGGAGGTGAAAATATACCTTCTCTTAATGAGTTTAGATCAATTGCTTTGAACTTTAAAAATTCACAATCACGTATTGTGACAAGACAAGATTTGATCGCACGTGTCTATTCAATGCCTCCAAATTTTGGAAGAGTTTTTAGAGTTGGGACACGATCAAATCCAACAAATCCTCTCGCATCAATTCTATATGTTGTCAGCAGAGATCAAGATGCTCATTTGACAATATCACCTGATAGTCTTAAGAAGAATATTGCAAAATATCTCAATGAGTTCAGATTGACTGCAGACTCATATGACATAGTCGATGCGCTTATTGTGAATTACGGATTCTCGTACACAGTTGCATTGACAGATGGCGTTGATGCTTCAACAACACTTCAAAAGATCAACAATAATATTTCATCTTATCTGAGCGTAATCAATTTTCAGATCGATCAGCCTATTGTGATTAGTGATATCTTGAATCTGATTATAAACCAGTATGGTGTAATCTCATTGGAGAGATACAGATTCATTACACGATCAGGAAATGTCGAAGATAGAGTTTACTCAGATATCTCATACAATCTAACATCAAATACTTCTCGTGGTCTTATCAAACCACCTCGAGGCGGGATATTTGAGATGAAATACTCAGACTACGATATAATCGGGAATGCGGTGTAACCATGTACAAAATCATTCAAGCAACACGAGACTCATACATCACCAATAAGATTGTGGGTCAAATTAGAGTGACTGATGCTAATGTAGGGCAAGCAGGTTCTATTGATATATTCAAGCTGTATGATGAAAATGAAATCACAGGCGAAACAAATCCAATAGAATTGTCTAGAGGTTTAGTCTATTTTGATCTTTCTTCAATTAAAGCACTGACAGCTTCTTCATTAGATATAACAAGTGACAGTTTTAAATGCTATCTAAAATTGTCAGACATCTATGGTGGTCAAACAACACCCTCAAATTTCACGCTTGCAGTCTTTCCATTATCAAAATCATTTGATGAAGGCAGAGGAAAAGATGTTATCAAATTTGAAGATGTTGATTCATGTAATTTTGTGACAGCTTCAATGATCTCTACCCCTGTCACATGGAGTCTTACAGGTGCTAATAAGACAGGTTTGCTAGGTAGCAATGATATTGATATCATTTCGTCAGGCAATCTACATGATGACCTAGGGATTGTTAATCTCTTTGCCACACAAGCATTTTCATTAGGAACTGAGGATCTTGAAGTTGATATTACAAAGATTGTATCAGGAACAATTGCAGGTCTTTTACCTGATTGCGGTTTTAGAATCTCTTTTATATCGTCTCAAGAAACAGACACTAAGACACGATTTGTCAAGAGATTTGCATCAAGAAATACAACAAATACTTCAAAACGTCCAAAGTTGATTGTCATCTATGATGACACAATACATGACGATCATGAGAGTATGACATACAACACGAGCGGTTCGATATTTCTGAATAATTTTGATAGAGGTTTGCCTGCAAACATACTCTCAGGTGCAGCAGCAAATTCAATTCAAGGAAATAATTGTATGTATCTGAACATCTTTACAGGATCGTTCAACAAGTTTTACAATGTTTCACAGCTTAAATTTGGCGACAATTTTCAGACAGGCTTTTATACATCGTCTTTTGCAGTCAGCTCATTTGATTCTGCATTATCTGGTGCATTAGGAACTTCTGGATCGATAACATTCAATGAAGTGTGGAAGTCACTAGATCTTTCTGTTGCATACTTCTCAGGATCGATCACAATAAAGTCGCCTACAAGAACAGCGTTTATACAGACACCACAAAGATTTTTTGTCAATATCACGAATATGAGATCATCATACAAAGAAACAGAATCGTACAGATTTCGTCTCTTTGTAGAAGACTTTAATCGTCCAATTGTTTATTCAAAATTGCCTCTTGAAAATACAGGCGTTGTGGTTGATAAATGTTACTACAGAGTTAGAGACTTTGAAAGTGGTGATATCATCATACCATTTGATGATTCTGGAACGATTACATCAAACGATGCTTCCACACATTATTTTGACTTCTTTATGTCATCATTACCTCGTGGAAGAACATACACATTTGATTTCAAGATAATCAATAAAGGCCTCGAGCTTATAATCAATGATGTTGCAGCCAAATTTAGTGTAGAGTAAATACAATGAGATCAAAAACAGGAAATCGACCAAGTTTTAGATCAAGCAATGCTGTTTCTAACGCAGGAAATCAAAAAAATGTATTCAAAAATATCATTAATGCAGATTTACGTCAAGCTTCATCTATTAATACATCATCATTTAAGTATGATCCTGATGGTGTCGGCCTAAGATCTACTCAAGAAATTCCTGTTGATTACACACGATTTGAGAACCACACGTTCTTTAATTCAGCACGTGGAAAAGTTGATACTGCATTTGATCTTGTAATTAATCAATACCCGTACGATAAAACTCGCGCAGACATTGAGTTATATCTTGATCAATTGACAGGTTATGAAAAATATGTCTATGACAATTTTCCAAAGAATACAGGATATCTAAACTTCTCAGGTTCAGCAGCACCTGGATCTTCTAACGGAACTTATATTGAAGTAAGAGATGGTAAGTCACTAAACTTTCCTATACTGAATAGTGTTGATTATGGGTCTGCGATTTTAGATCCCGGCATTTCTCCTTTTGCGATTGAAATGCATGTTATGGTGCCAAGCCAGGTAAATAGTAATCAGATAATTGCTCAAAGAATCTCAACAACAGCAGGTATGACACTTGCACTATCTTCTTCAACAAGCACAACAGAATGCAAAGTGTTGTTTCTTGTCTCATCTGCATCTGATGCGTACGTTATTGCATCTGGATCTATCAACAAAGGACAATGGGTTCATCTTTGTGCTCAATTAACACCTTTTAACGGTGGTAAACGCGCAGCAATCTATGTTGACAACAATACAATATACGAATCAAGCGATGACCAAGATTTTGGAAGCATCTCTTTCAGCGGCGCATCTATGTTCATCGGGTCAGGATCGTTACATAACATTCTTGACTATAATTTTATGCCTTCTTACACTTTCTCTGGATCTATTGATGAAATTAGATACTTCAAAGAATATCGTTCATCAACAACTCTTCGTTCATACTCACAGCGTGAAATTTATGCAGAAAGTGGCAGCTTAACTGCATATTTTAAGCTGAATGAACCTTCAGGTTCTTACGCAGGCAATAACGTCGCATTAGATTCATCAGGTAATAAGCTACATTCTTATATCAATAATTACACGACAGACTTACGAAATACATCACTATTAAGCAACCCAATCATTTATGAGAATATCGCATATTCACCTGTCTTATTTGCAAATTATGCTGATGTAAAGAGTCTCAATTCTTTTCTGCTAGATGATGCCGCTGCATACGATGATGAAAATCCAAATTTCATATTGAAATTAATACCGATGCATTATCTTACGCTTGGCGCTGCAGCATCAGGCTTTCAAAAGATAGACCAGAATTTAGGTCTAGCATATTCTGCTGCATCTGTTCCTGGTACAGGAAATCTACAAAAACCGCAGCTTATTCTGTCATTCTTACTGACATACGCAAAATTCTTTGATGAATTAAAGATATTCTTAGACTACTTCTCACATATCAACTATGTAGAGCTAGATGACCCTGAGTCTGCTATCGACAAGTTTCTTCCATTTGTTGCACAATATTACGGTCTTGAACTTCCAAATTTCTTCTCAAATACAACACCAGACCAGTTCTTCTATGGACAATCACTTCAAAATGATTATGCTCTGGCACAACAGTCATTAAAAGACGTTAGACACCAGATCTGGCGTCGCATTCTTGGAAATTTTAAAGAACTCACCCTATCAAAAGGAACAAGATCGTCAATACGATCGGCAATCTTGTCAACAGGTATTATTCCTGACAATTTCTTCAATATCAGAGAATATGGTGGACCACCTCTGCAAGATCTTGCAGGTCTAAGACAACAGACGCAAGAAACATCAGCAATGCTAGATATGTCAGGATCGCTTTCACCCACTTCATATACAAAAGTTGGAAGCTTCTTTACCCAAATTCCTCACTTCTACACACCTTATCTGTCAGGTTCTAGAGTTGAACCCGGTATACCCGGTGTTGTTGGAACATTTGTTAATGTCGCTGGAACTAATATTTCAAATCAACCAAATGACGGATTGATGACATCAGGATCTTTTTCGATTGAAAGTTTTGTCAAATTTAGATCTTCAACAAGTCATGCCAACACGCAAAGTCTGTTAAGGCTTCAGACAACAGGATCAAGTGAGCCCTCAAACACAGGTTCGTGTCTTCTAAATGTTGTATATGCACATGATGCTAGCACTGAGTCTGGTTATTTGACACTTAAAGTTAGATCAAGCAAACAATCACTTGCACCCGCACTTAATCTTGTGTTGACCGGTGTCAACATGTTTAACGGTGAAAAGTGGCATGTTGCATGTGGGCGTGATCGAGGTGATCTAATAAATTCAGTGTCATCATCTTATTTCTTGCGGTGCGGTTATCAAGAAGATAAGGTGACTTACACATACTTCACGACATCATCGTATTTCTGCGAAGTCACAGGAAGCGATTATTCACAAGACATGTTTCAGAATGTAAATTCATCATACAATGCATCTGGATCTTATCTGATCATCGGTTCACAAAGCTTGGGATCGACAAGCACATATTTCTTGAATAATTCAAGCGACAATGCTTTATCACATTTTGATGGCCTTGTGTCACAAGTAAGATTCTGGTCTAAGAGCTTGAATTCACAAGAAACACTCGAACATCTTAGGAATTACAGATCACTTGGTGTAGAAGATCCAAAGATCAACTTCAATTTCGACACAGAGTCATCAGGCACATTTGAGCGTCTCAGGGTCGATGTAAGCATCGACCAAGCAACAACAGCATCGAACGCATCAGGCAGCATAAGATTGTTTGATTTCTCTCAGAACAATTTGCATATGTCAGGTAGCGGTTTTCAGCAATCAGTAAGACTTATCAAACCGGAGTACTTTGCCATAAACAGGATATCGCCTAACATTGATCTTCTTCAGTCAGATGATAAAGTTAGAGTTAGAAGTCTTCTTGATCCACTGGCGACAGACTCATATACATCACCTGCTCCTGTTTATGAACTTGGACCAGATACATCAATTAATGACGACAATAGACTGTCAATCGAATACTCAGCAATCAAGGCGCTGAATGAAGACATGATAGGATTATTTGGAGACACAGGCGCGATAGACTCTGCGTTAGGACATACGTCATATATGTTTGATAACATCTACCCAGATCTTGAAAAGATCTCAAAGGTCTATTTTGATAGGCTTGTAGATCCTGTCGATCTCAGGCGTTATCTTGATCTCTTTAAATGGTTTGACTCATCATTGACAATGCTTCTCAATCAGCTTATACCGCGAAAAGTAAACTTCTTAGGCGTGAACTATGTAATTGAGTCTCATATTCTTGAACGACACAGGCACAGGTACCTGTTTGATAAGCAATATCTTGGTGCAGAACGTGCAAAGACTGATCTTGACATATACTTGACTGCAGTTGAAGCTGTGATAAAGAGATACTAATGAATTACTTTATAGACTCAGGAATCAAAAAACTTGAACGCCAAATAACAACTGGCTCAGTACAACCAGATGACACAATTTTGATTGATGCATATAGGCAAGGTGTTGAAGTAAATCTTGTAAAGTATTTCATGAGATCAACACTTCCGTATATGTCATCAAAAGGTTTTGCAAGATCTACGATCAATAATCGTCTTGTTCCAGATCTTGACATGCGAGACCTGGGTCAACAGGTAGAGATCAATAATATCGTGGCATTCGAAGACACATCTGAGCGCGTGTCTGCTAGAGATGTGCTCATAAATAATCTGATCTATCAGACAGCTGTTGATCCTCTCATCTCAGTCGACGTAAATGATGGAAGAATCGTTGTATTTTCTGATTCTGGCAAAATAGAACTTGCAAATCAGCCACAACAATACAATGCAAGAGGCGTCCGAGGAAGCATCACATCAGTGAGCATATTTGACACTTACACATATAATGCTGATGTAGCTATTATTTTTGAAGATGGTGTAGGCAAATCACTGAATGTCACCATACCAGGATTCATAAGATCTAACGAAATGTCAAATCCATTTATTGAGAAAGATAACTTGACAAACCTTGGAACATCAATCGAATACACGTATATCGGTCCTAATGAGAAGACATTTTCACGAGGATTCTCATATTATGGATCTAATTCTGGCACAGATTCTATATCATTTGGTGGTTTATTAAGATGAAGACAAGAATTCTGAATATCTCACCTCGGGCGCAGCTTAGTGCTAATGATAATGCGCCAGGATCTTATCCAACATTACTACGCTCCGGTGATGAAAGATCGTTAGGTAATGATCCGATTTCTTTTGATGATAGCAAGACACAAATATATGAGTCTAGGCAAGTCTCGATGCCTTACAATATTTCAAGAACACAGGCGCAATCGTCAGGATTTCTAACAGGAACGATTGAAATTACAAAAGTTCCTCATCCATCAACTCAATTCTTGACAAAATTTGTAGACAATTCATATGCACCATTCAAAGAATCTAGAAATCCTGCAGCATTCTTTAATCAGACAGATATCTCAGGAACAAGCACCACATCATACCCGGGATTTTCATCACCAATAACAAGTAAAGTGATGATTGAAATAGACATTACACCTTCATCAATCAAAGATTCATATAAGATGGATCCATTTTATGCAAAAAATCCACTGTACCAGCACGGTAGTGGGTTTATGTACTTTAATTTTGATAAAAAGCAATGGGAAGATATTGGTCTAGTAGAACCAGGAACAGGTGTTTCAACAAACTATAAAATTAGTGTCAATATTAATAGTGATCTTAAGGCTATTCCAGCTAGTTTAGAAAAACAAGTCGGTCAATTTACACCATCTCCTGGTGTAGCAATATCATCAAAACTTGATACAAAAATAAAATTAGTATCGCTTGGTTATGAAAAGATTGGAACACCTACAGCATTTTTTGATGCACCTCGTGCCCCACGATATCATGCAACTTCAAGCCAGACTATCAAAATGTCGAATTATATTCAACATCCATTTGTGCTCGAGAAAGTTTATGTTGAGATGCCAGTTGTAGGGCGCAGAATACAAGATGCAACGGTGTCAACAATTAAAAAAGGCGCGTATAAAGACATTACAAATCATGTATTTTTCATCTACAGACAAAATAGAGTAAATTCTACGATCGATAGTGTGTCTGATGTTTCTTCAAGTATAAGATCGCTTGTTGCAAATGAATCTTTCTGTTTCTATAACGATAATTCAATTTTTGCTGGCGGTATCCCAATACATGACCCACCTGTTTTGATCAATCATAACCAGACGCTAACTGTAGCAGATAGTTCATTCAAAGGAACAACATTAAAATTGCTGTTCACACCTAAGATCTATGATCAGATGTTCACTGCAATAACGCAATATCCGTTTGAGATTGATCCTACACCACCTCCACCTGCAGGTTTTGGTCGACCATTTGGTATATCACACTTCTGGGGAGGCGGAACAAAAACACCTAATCAGTCAGGTTCATTAGGCGCATTCAGCAATACGCTAGAGCACGATATAGTAAATTATAATACACTTGCATATCCAGGAAGAGATCAGTTACTGACTAATCCTGCAACATACCCAGAAAACTTTGTAGGAATCAGACATTATACGTTTGATCCTAGACCTATGCACTCAAGCACATGGAACAGCAAGTCAGGCCCTAAATCATTATTAACAAATAAATTTTTTACAGGTTCAAGTCCAGGCGGCATTGTGTTTAACTATGACGTTGGTGCTACAACAGTACGAACATCGCCGCCGAAAACGATCGGTCAGAACGGCGGAGCTTTTTCTAGAAACACACCTTATTTATTACTTCCAAGCGACGAATTGATATTTGGTCTTGATTCAGGATTTCATTCAATAATCTCGGCATCTCTCGGCGCAGGTACTTTGAATTTTCCAGTTGCACACAATTTAGCTGGAGCAGATGTATCAGCATCTAGCATGACTGGTTCTATGTTAACAATACCTACACAACCGGCTAAAGTCCTCCTATACGGATCATTGATATTAAATAATGTTGAAAAGCTGCCTATGCTGAACCAGCAGTTAACGTCTAATGCGTTACACGAAGCAATTCAAGACGTAATCGTTGATCAATTCGACATTAGTGAACGAATTCTATACTCAGGATCTTATCTCGATAATTACATTACAGGCTCATTCATTAAAGACGGCAAAAGAGGTGTCGTTGGACGAGATTCTAGCGGAAACACTTACCCATATTTTATGATGAACAGGTTCTCATCACAGGCGTGTTTCTCAGAATTGCAGGTGTTGTCTGATCGACTTTATCCTACAACGGTGTTTCGTGCAAATCACTTCGGATATTATCGAGATATACTTGAACAACGTCATGATTCAAAGAGATATGACACAAGCTTTGTCCAAAAATCAACAGGTCAATTAAATTTTAATAAATCAACTTCTACGACACTCACAGCATCACCAACAGCATGCATTTTTGTATCACAATCATCAGATACAGTTGTGCTTCCATTACTTACTAAGTCAAGCAATCTTAGCACAGAATTTACTTGTTCACTTCCATTCTTTGATAACATATCAAGAAATAGATCAAGTGGCACAATCACCAATAACACGCCGTACGCTCCGTCTACAAACGTTTTGAACAAGGCCTCGTCTCTTTTGTCTTCGAAGTAGCGGCACAAAAGATAGTTAATAAAGCATGGCAGGAATACTAAACCCAAAATCTAGAATCATGGATCTAATCATGACGCAGGAAGGCAAGCGACAGCTCGCCTCAGGCGACTTTAGAGTTGCGTATGCGTCTTTTACAGATCGTGGTACATTTTATGACAAGTCGTCTATCACAGGATCTTATGACGATGCAGTGACACGACCATTTTTCGAAGCATGTTGTCTTCCATTTGATTCAATCACAATTGAATCAAATGACCATGGAAATGTGCTTCCAAATGGCGTGAATGTCAATAATAATGGTGATCGTATTATTGTGACAGATGGAAAAATTTCAACAATTAAAGATTCTTCTCCATTTTTGAATAATGCAAACAATGACTCAAGATTTGCATCGCTTGTTGACAACATAATTGGTAATACGACTCACAATTTCAGGAAGCAAGGAATTATTGCATCAAGAGATCCAATTGATGACTCAGACCAATTTGTTGTTTCATCAAATAATGTTAAGTTTAACTATTCAAATAGCGGTCCGATACCAGGTGATGACTTGTATCCTGCAGTTAGCCAGGCACCTTCGCTTTTTACACATAAGCGATTTTCAAATTCTCTCAATTTTAGTTATCTTCCACCTGTTGTCAAGACTAAAGACGGAATGAAAGTAATGGGTGATTATCCTAATGTGAAAGAAGTAGATTCTTACACATATAGTGAACTAGTAGCTGATCTTATTGGCAAAGATGCCGAGAGCCCACGTTGTCCAAACCAGACAATTAGATTTGTCGAGACATCACAGACAAATGATATTTGCTTGCAAGCATTTGAGCTCGGTTCAAGCACAGTCAAAAAGCTAGATATGGTTGATTTTGGCGAGTTTAATGTCTCTGATGATCTGGAACATCCAACAAAACGTGTCGTCTTTTTAGGCAAGGTGTTTGTCGACAGATACGGATCACCAACGTATGCCAATATCTTCACAATCATACTGGACTGACATATGCCTAAGATCATTGTACCGAATAATGCATGGGCCCAGTTTGATCAGGTAAACCCTGCAGAAATAATCGATCATCAGCAAGACACTGTTACTGGCGTAATGAATTTTACTTATCGTGTAAGATTTTCTGTCACATCGAAGGAATTCTTTATCAATAAGGTCTACTTAGCATTTTCGCTTGTAAGTCCTGTCAAGTCTCCTAAAAACATGTTCAAGAATCAGAATATCAAGACGTCTAATGATGCTATCAATGCTATTAAGAATTTTGATAAAACACGTGGAAGCAATTTCACGTCAGAGATTAATGCATTTCATACGATAGACATTTCGTTGTTAGACGCAAAGAAAGGTTATGTTGATGTCATTATTGAGAACAAGCAGACAAGTTATCAAGTTGTTCAAGTCTATTTTTTCACGCGAAATGCAAATGCATCACGTGTGATAGCAAATACAACATTTGAGAGATCTGAGCAGATCAAGCGCTATGTAATGCCATTTTCTGATTTTACTGTAGACTCATCAATAGTGAAATTCAATAAACGACGTATAGGCATCTCATCAAACGACACACGTATCAAGAAATTTTTAATCTACTCAGCAAATCTCTATGGTGCTTATCAACGACAAAAAGATGTTGACAATGAACCTGTATCTGTTGAAGTCCAGAATGGTAAATCTTTTATTGACATTAATGAAGTCGATACAATTGCAAGATCATATCGAATTGTTCCAACATCAATTTTAACAGGAGCCCAGTCATCGCTTTATAAGGAGATCATTGTCAATACACAGAATCTTTCAAGCACAAATTGCCTGATTTATGCGACTGCAATGTCAACAACAAGCGTCACACTGTCTGTGTCATCAATACCTTCTAATTGTATTGCACTGACATTGCTTAGAAGAAATATTACGCAGCGAGAAATTGTCTATTCAACTGTGCAAGAACTATCTGATTCTGTGGCTAGCCAAATAGTGCTTAGAAAGCAGTGCTTTAGTCAGAGCACTGTTACGTTTGAAGACAAGACGCTGTCGCCTTACAATTCATATGATTACAAAGTAAAAATGGAATTCAGGAATGGTGATGTTCGCACATCTGACGCAAACTACATGGCATTTCCTCAGATACTGCAAGATATTGCATCACTTCAAGTCGAGCCTGTAGATCAAACTATTGGAAATACAACTTCATCAAGAACCTTTAATGCATCAGTTATTTACAAAGAATCATCAAACACTTCTAAAGTGCTCAATGATCTAAAGACACTTGGCATAGACAACTTATTCCAAAATGAGATAAAGAATCTGTCAACGCAGTTAGACCCTATCATTGGAATTCTTGTTACAAAGACGACACTGCTATCAGGATTTGAAGAGCGCGTTGGAACATTTAGTCAAGGACAGATCATTTTAACTGACTCGATTGCAGAAGACGTTGTTTATCGATTTGAGATTTGCATAAAATCTGCACCAGACGTAATAGAAGAGATTGGCGGATCATCAGACTTTTTTGATCTTGGCGGTCATAAAAATGCATTATCACCGCTTATCGGGTCAAAGATCTTGTCTGTTGGTCAGATCCAGAATAACAGCAATTTCACACAAAAGTTCTTTAACAAGAGCGTAATTACAAAAGGTCAACTTAAATACGGCAAGACATCAGAATCATCAAGTGTCGGTATAGAGTCTGGAAGAACAAATATCTTTGTAACATTCGCATACCAAAATATTAAAATTGTTCCAAAGATTACTACATTCAAAGTCGTTAATAGAAATGACGGAGTCATTCTTTCATGGAAAGCAGAAAACTTAGATGATGTTGATAGATTTGAAGTGATTTCGAATAATGCAACATATCGCTGTATTGCTTCAACAAGATTGTCAAATTATTTTGCAACAATCAAGGGCAGCAAAGATAATACTTACAAATTGAAAACAGTCTCAGTCACAGGCGAAACCTTAGTAGTGGAATTTCCAAAATGAAGCCAGATTTAGTATTTCAGACAGGTATTGAATCTCTTTCACAACCTCTAGACGTTGTGTCAGGTGTAAGCTATGTGCCAAAAAGAGAAACATCCATAATAGACGCAGTCGTTATAACTCCAAATTCTGATGATGAATTGTCACTTAGCGAGTCGGGTTATGATAAATTTATTGCTACGAAAGGAATTAATTCGACACTCGCATCTGTGCTAGCAATAGTTCCACTTCGTAAGGAGAGCGCAGAGGAATCAGTCATCACTGTACAGCGTGGATTGAACAAGGCAGTGCTGGCAACAGCAACAGAGATTGTCAATAGCTTGACAGGATCATTTACAGCGGCCCAGACTACTGACTTTAATTCTGGCTATACGACAGAATTCAATAATGCTGTTGATAATATCATAGCTGCTTATCGTGCAAAAGTTAGTTATCTTGATTTTATCGATGACTTCTACAATTTGCAATCAACAGATGCTACATCTTGGATGCTAATCAATCCAGAAATTGTGTACAGGGCAGCGGTGTACGGCGTGACTAAAACAAAAACTTCGATCGATTTCACTGTCAAGAATCTTAGCGGTTTTTTGCAAGCATCTAGCACATCTGCATGGGCAACAGATATTCTGAGCGTCACAGATACAGATAGCAGATTGAATATCACTAAAATGGCACAACTCGCTAGAAACTGTTACGGTGTGCTCAAATATTCAGGAATAACGACAAAAGCATCTCAAGACAATACATTCACAATTGAATCTGTTTCTAATGACGTGTATGATCAATCTATTGAGATGTTAGGTTCAATCTATGACAATTCTTATAATTTGAATAGCACGATGCTAGAACAAGTCGCAGATTGTATCTTCACTACACTTTCAAAAGATATAAGTCTTCAATATTCGAGTGGCTTTAGTGATCCTGGTGCAGATGTTAAGACAGTATTTAGAACTGCATTAGGAGGACTATCAGATCTCGGCAATGAACAGGACTTAAGTTCAAACAAGAATTGTGGTGCCTTTAGCGAAATTCTTAGTTTGACAAATGAAGGTCTCTTTGTCTTAAGTCTAGACAATGCATCACAAAGTCAATCATTTTTAAGCGACTATGTAGTCGCCGACCAGTATTATCTGATTGATCCGCTCGCAAATAATCCTAGCTTTCTCGATACAAGGTCACAACAATTTCAGCAGATATACCAGAATATTTATGACAATCTTGACACGTTGCGTAAGAAGATGATTCTAAACAATGACACAACGATGTTTTTTGAGTTCTTGAATTGCATTTCTGCTTACATCGACAGGTCTTTCATGACAGAGATACCTGTCTCGATTGTTGATCGTGAAGCAAGCGCATTACGGTTTACATTGATCATGAAGTCTGCTGATGATCCTGTATTAATGAATGTGCTGTTCAAGATTGCTGGTCTTAGAGACAGGATGCGTAATTCCGAAGATTATGAGCAAGATTCAACAAAGGTGGGTGCCTTTAAGGCAAAATCTCTCGCCGGCATTAAGACACAGGAAGCGCGACTTGCAAGTTTATTAGGACTCACAGGCTATCCTGCATTGTCGAGTGGCGATGACATTATTGAGAAGACATTAAGCCTTCTAGATCTCAAGATCCCTTCAATTGCAAATTTGGTCACGCCTGGAGCTGATCAACAAGATTCAATAAAAACAGATAACATGTCAAGTCTATGGAGTTTTTCCGTTCTCGATCCTTTCTTGACTGATGATGCAAATCAGCTTGACTTATTTTATGAATTTGCAAAGAATCTTGAAAAATCTTCGACACTGACATCTGCTGGAATGACAAATGACAATCCTTTCA